>ERZ650308.308-NODE-308-length-26148-cov-8.493389_pt1 | contig 26148 bp, 21 predicted proteins | sample MGYA00376244_ERZ650308 | MGnify/ENA primary metagenome ERZ650308 (study PRJEB26733, sample SAMN07839295) | wastewater metagenome | biome: small river; feature: stream; material: water | place: USA: North Carolina | collected 2016-04-26 ... | reverse complement strand
CAGATGTAAAGGCGTTGCGCGACCGCAGCGGCGCCGGAATGATGGACTGCAAGGGTGCTCTTGACGAGGCTGACGGCAACGTCGACAAGGCTCTTGAGTTCCTTCGTCTAAAGGGCCTAAAGGGCGTTACCAAGCGTGAAGGCCGCACCACCAGCAACGGCCTAATCTTGGCTCGCGTCAACGGTGGCACCGGCTACCTAATCGAGCTCGCTTGCGAGACCGACTTCGTTGCCAAGACCCCTAAGTTCGTTGAGCTAGCTGACTCAGTTGCTGATGCAATTGCAGCAGCGGGTGCCGAGACCCTAGAGGCAGCTCTTGCTGCAAACCTAGGCGGCAAGACCGTTTCAGAGGCAATCAACGACGAGGCAGCAATCATGGGCGAGAAGGTTGAGCTACGTCGCGTTGCATCTCTAAAGGATGCAGCTGTAGACGCTTACCTACACCGCACCAGCAAGGACCTACCTCCTCAGGTTGGCGTTCTTGTTGCTTACTCAGGTTCAGACGCAGAAACCGCTCACGATGTTGCAGTTCACATTGCCGCGTTCTCACCAACCGTTCTTTCTCGTGAAGACGTTGACGCTGAGACCGTTGCAACCGAGCGCCGCATCGCTGAAGAGACCGCACGCAACGAAGGCAAGCCAGAGGCTGCGCTTTCAAAGATCGTTGAAGGCCGCGTAACCGGCTTCTTCAAGGAGAACGTGCTTCTTGAGCAGGACTTCGCAAAGGACACCAAGCAGACCGTTGCTAAGGTTCTTGAGAACGCAGGCCTAACCGTTTCAGGCTTCGTACGCTTCCGCGTTGGCGCCTAACAAATACCAAAAAGCGACAAAGGCTCGGTCGATTCGACCGGGCCTTTTTTGCTGCCTCGCCTAGGATAGAAGCAGTTCAAAACTCGATTCAGGAGGATCCAGTGCCACACAAAAAACGCCGTGTATTGCTCAAGCTTTCAGGTGAAGCATTCGGCGGTGGCACTCTTGGTGTAAACCCTGACATCGTTGCCGAAATGGCCAAGGAAATCGCCGAGGGCGCCAAGCACGCCGAGGTAGCAATCGTGGTCGGTGGCGGCAACTTCTTCCGCGGCGCCGAGCTCTCGCAGCGCGGCATGGATCGCTCACGCGCAGACTACATGGGTATGCTCGGCACGGTTATGAACGCACTCGCTCTTCAAGACTTTCTCGAGCAAGCTGGCGTGAGCACTCGTGTACAGTCTGCGATCAACATGGCTCAGGTAACCGAGGCGTACATTCCGCTTCGCGCAGTGCGCCACCTCGAAAAGGGTCGCGTTGTCATTTTTGGTGCTGGCGCTGGCCTACCTTACTTCTCAACTGACACCGTGGCTGCCCAGCGCGCCCTAGAAATCAAGGCCGATGAGGTTTTGGTCGCTAAGAACGGTGTTGACGGCGTCTATTCGGCCGACCCTAAGAAAGACCCCTCTGCCGTCAAGCTCGAGTCAATTACCTACCAGGATGCCTTGGTGCAGGGTCTAAAGGTTGTCGACGCTACCGCGTTCAGCCTGTGTATGGACAACAAGATGCCGATGCGCGTCTTTGGCATGCAGGGAGAGGGCAACGTCACCGACGCCATCATGGGTAAAAAAATCGGAACCTTCGTAACCGCCTAAAACTTTAACCAGAGCTAAAAACAGGAGAAATCGTGATTTCAGAGATCATCTCAACCACAACCGACAAGATGGCCAAGGCCGTCGACTCAGCCAAGGAAGACTTTGCGAATGTGCGCACCGGTCGCGCTAACCCGCAGCTGTTCCAGAAGGTCATGGTCGACTACTACGGCACCCCAACTCCGCTTGGTCAGCTCGGTCAGCTAGCCAACCCAGAGGCTCGCACCATCGTCATCACCCCTTACGACAAGGGTGCGCTAGCGGGAATCGAACGCGCAATCCGCGAGATGCCAAACCTAGATGCAAACCCTCAGAACGACGGCAACCTGATTCGCGTTACCCTGCCAGACCTAACCGAAGAGCGCCGACGCGACTACGTGAAGATCGTTAAGGGCAAGGCCGAAGACGCACGCGTTTCGGTTCGCAACATCCGTCGCAAGGGCAACGATGACCTGGCTGCACTAAAGAAGGATGGCCTTGCCGGTGAAGACGACATCGCTCGCGCCGAAAAAGAACTTGATGCTCTCACCAAGACTCACGTCGACGCAATCGACGACGCACTAAAGCGTAAAGAAGCAGAACTTCTAGAGGTCTAATTGAGTCAGCAACAAGCCGCCACCGGAGGCCGAAGCCTCTCCAAGTCGATAATTGTCGGCTTGGCTCTCGGTGGCGTCTTTTTGCTCTCGGTTCTCATTTATAAAGAACTCTTTATGGCTCTGGCTGCCACCGTTGCGGCCCTCGGCGCCTGGGAGCTTTCAACCGCACTTCGAATCAAGGGTTGGTATGTTCCTCGTGTGCCAGCCGTGGTTGGTGCAACCCTGATCATGCCAGCAACCTTCTACGGCGGTGCCGAATTGCAGTGGTTGGTGGCCTTAGGAATCGTTGCCGCCTTGATTCTTTGGCGAAGCGTGCACCTGCTTTGGGAGCGACGTGAGGCTCCTTTTCAAGCTCTTCAGCACACCCTGCGCGACTTTGCCGCATCGGCGTTCGTGGTGATTTACCTTCCGCTTATGACAAGTTTCACCGTGCTTTTGCTTCGCCGACCTGACGGTGCGCAGTGGGTTCTGACCTTGGTTGTGACAGTGGCGATGATCGATACGGCTGGCTACCTAGTGGGCCGCAAATTTGGCAAACACAAGTTGGCGCCTGGCGTGAGCCCAAAGAAGACCTGGGAAGGCCTGCTTGCTTCGATCACGGCGGGAACGGCTTCGGCCATGCTGTTCATGCATTTCTCGTTCGGTGCCCCGTGGTGGCTGGGACTCGTTTTGGCAGCTTCGCTGCTTCTTTCCGCAGTGTTTGGTGACCTCGCCGAATCCCTGATTAAGCGTGACCTCGGAGTCAAAGACATGAGCTCACTTCTTCCTGGGCACGGAGGCATGATGGACCGCCTCGATTCGATTCTTCCTTCGGCTTTGATCACTTACCTTTTCACCTTGATCTTCTTCGCCTAGCGAAGTCATCTGCCACCAGAACTGCGAGAATATCCCTGTGAGTTTCAGTTTCCCTAGAGCCGCCGCCAAGGCTAATGGCTACGTGCCCGAGCAAGTCGATGAATTCATCGCAAAGGCTCGCGAACAATACTCAAACCCAGATGGTGCCGTGCTCGAAGCGAGCGACCTCAGGGCCACTGAATTCGACTTCGTTCACGGCGGCTATTCAATCGGGGCTGTGGACTCTGCTCTCGATCGCCTCGAGGATAGCTTTGCAAACCGCGAAATTGCGCGTCAGCGAGCTAAGGCTGGCGACGCAGCTGTGGCAGATCACTTGGCTCGAGTCGTCGAGATCATCCGTGGTCGACTAAGTCGCCCCGAGAGACAAAGGTTCTCGAGCACCGGTTTCTTGCTGCGCGGATATTCAAAAAAGCAGGTAGACGCACTCTGCAACCAGCTCGCGATTCATTTTGAGAGTGGGCAAGCGATCTCACTTGACGAGGTTCGCCGGGTCATTTTTAAGGCCACTCGAGGAGGCTATGTTGAAAGCCAAGTTGATGCATTTATTGATCGAGTCATCGAAGCACTTCACATCGAGCGCAACAGCTAATCACCGCAACGTTTCAGCCACGGGCCGAAGCAAACTTCGGGTTCGCCGCGCTTTCTCACTGGCCTCGGTATTGTCACTCTCGCTGACTGCCGCCCTGTTTCCAATCGACGGCGTTCCAAGCCAGGTCGAATCAGCCTCTGCGGCAACGGCCAAGACCGCACTCTCAGCGCTAAATACCCTAGCGGTAAAGGGTCGCGCGCCCAAGACCGGCTACGAGCGTTCGCTGTTCAGTGATGGCTGGGGAGACCAAGCCTGGGGCTGCGACACCCGCAATTTCATCTTGAAGCGCGACCTAACCTCGATTGTGATGCGCCCAAATGAGACCTGCATCGTTGCCTCGGGAGTTCTAAAAGACCCTTACACGCTCAAGACCATCAGTTTTGTTAGGGGTATAAAAACCTCGCTTGCGGTGCAAATTGATCACGTTGTGGCGGTCAGCGACGCCTGGCAAAAGGGTGCCCAACAAATCAGTTCGCAACAGCGCTACAACTTTTACAACGACCCGCTAAACCTGCTGGCCGTCGATGGGCCGACAAACTCATCAAAGGGCGACGGTGATGCTGCAACCTGGTTGCCGCCAAACAAGGGCTATAGGTGCGCGTATGTCGCCCGGCAGGTGGCGGTCAAGGCCAAATACAAACTTTGGGTGACCACGGCCGAAAAGGCCGCAATTGCTGGTGTGCTGGCAAAGTGCCCAAAGCAACCTTTGCCCACAAAATAGCCCTCGGGTAGACTTTCAAGGTTGCAACAAAACAACAAACAAACATCGATTAGAGGTTGGCAATGGGCAAACACGAGGCATCGCGCCCGAGCCTGTCACGCCGCCTCGGCGAAAAAATCGATCAAAAACTTGAGGGCACCAGATTCCGTCGCCCAACTCTTCCAAAGCTCAAAAAGCACGCCTTCCGCCCAATCTGGGGTTTCCTATTTTCGGTCGGATTCGTTCTGGTAACCATCGTCGATCCTTACTCGGGAACCATGGCGAGCGCGAGCACCATTCAGATCTACGACACCGACAACGTTGACCCGACCGAAACCTATGGTTACGCCAGCACTCAGAAAATTTCATTTGCCCGTGGTGGTTTCAATATCGTTACAGGCTCAGATGCCGCGGCCATGTTCGTCGAAACTGCGATCATTCCTTCGCCGGGAACCGCAAAGGCCTACGCCTTCGAGCTGCTCAGTACCTTGAAATTCGGCGAAGACCAGTATTCGTGTTTGGTGAAACTCTGGGAACGTGAATCAAACTGGCGCGTTAACGCAAAGAATAAGAGCTCGGGTGCCTACGGCATTCCACAGTCTTTGCCGGGTGCCAAGATGGCCAGCGAAGGCCCAGACTGGCAGAGCAACCCTGAAACCCAGATTCGATGGGGTGTGAAATACATCAAGGGTCGCTATGGCTCGCCATGTGGTGCCTTGGCGCACTCCGACAAACTTGGCTGGTACTAATGCCACGCAGCAACCGACCATCCAGGTCTAAAAAGGCAGTCGAGCCAACCGACGACTTAAACCTGAACACTTTGAGAATGGGTGTTCGCCGCACCGAATTCAAGCGCGGTGTTGAATACACAGTTCAAACCAGCATCGGGGCCAACGCCGAAGACACAAAAACTTGGATGTGCCCGTATTGCAATCTACAGATCTCTAAGGGCTTGAGTCACCTGGTTGCTTTCGATGCCATTAGGGGAGTGGAAACGCGCCGCCACTTTCACACCGCCTGCTGGTCTTCATTCCAGGGGCCACTGCTTTGACCGTCGAGATTAGATCTGACGTTCAGCTTCCAGCCAGGCGCGAGGACATCACTCTCACCACGGCCGACGGGCTGACGCTTGTTGGCGAACTCGCGATGCCGGTTTCTGGCGAGCCGGTTGCGACCATAGTAACGCTGCACCCGTTGCCGACGCACGGCGGATTCATGGATTCTCACATCCTTCGTAAGGCGGCCAATCGGTTGCCCGCGCTGGCAAACATCGCGGTTCTTAGATTCAACACCCGTGGCACTTCATCACCGCGAGGCACCAGCGAAGGCCAGTTTGGTGAGGGGCTAACTGAGCGCCACGACGTTGAAGCCGCTGTCAGATTTGCCAAGGAACGCGGGCTCAAAAACATCTGGCTTCTGGGCTGGTCGTTTGGCACCGAGCTAACCCTGAAATACGGGCTCGAACACGAAATTTCGGGAGCGATTTTGCTATCGCCACCGCTGCACCGAACCTCGGAGGATGAACTGCAGGCATGGGCTCGAAACCCGAAGCCGCTATTTGCATTGATACCCGAGCATGACGACTATCTGAAACCGGTCGAGGCTGCGATTCGCTTTGCCTCAATTCCGCACGTGAAATTGATCAACGTTGACGGCGCTAAGCACCTCTGGGTTGGAGAGTCATCAACCAAGCGCGTGTTGGATGAAGTGGTTGCTGTGATTAATCCAGGCGCTAGCCCTCTGCCCGAATTTTGGACGGGCGATTCTGCCTAGAGCAACAGCCCCCGCTCGAGAATAAGTAAGTCTTAGATCGCGTCTTGACGCGGCACCAGAACCTGGCGAATGATCAGCATGATCGAAGCTGCAACCGGGATGGCAACCAATGCCCCGAGAACTCCCAGAATTGCTCCGCCGGCCAAAGCGGCAACTACGACCACAGCACCAGGCACTGCGACGGCTTTGCTCATTACCCGCGGGCTGATTACGTAGGCTTCTACCTGCATGTAGACCAGGTAGTAAATAGCCGAGATTAGCGCCGCGGTCGGCGAAACGGTCAGTGCCACAAGAGTGACAATGGCGGCACCGGTGATTGTTCCAACCAAAGGAATCAGGCCGAGCAAGAAGGTGATGGCCGCAAGCACGAGTGCAAACGGAATGCCCAAGATGGTCATCATGATGAAGGCCAAGATCGAGGCAATCAAGCCGATTGAAACCTGACCCATGACATAACGACCAACCGAGGTGGCGATTTGTTCAGCCAAGTCTGCAAATTGGCTGCGTCGAGTCGCCGGCACGAGTGAATAGATGAACTTCTTGAAGCGCTCCATAGAAGCCATGAAGTAAAGGCTCAAAATGACGATGATGATTGCACCGAAGAAACCATTGAAAATCGATAGGCCCACCTGAAAAACGCCGCCGAGCATAGACGGCCAGTTGCTCGAGTTTCCGAGGAACGTGCCAAGGTTGGTAAGTGCGTCAGTAATTGCACCGCCGAACTGCCCGTCGATGCGCTGCACCCAATCAAGATCGTTGAAACCTCGGATGAGATCTGGGGCGGTCTTTACAAAGTGCGCTGCCTGACTGGCAATCGATGGAACCAGGGCCCAAATTAGTCCGGTCAGAATCGCCAGAAGTGAAACCACAACGGTTGGAATGGCCAGACGGCGCTTCATTCCAAGCTTTTCGAGTTTGGTGACGATCGGTTCGAGACCAAGCGCAATAAAGATCGCAGCCGCAACATAGGTCAAAAGATTGGCAATCGAAGTGATTGCTCCACCCAGTAGAAGTGCGGCAAGAACGCCTAGTCCGCCTAGAAGGCCAACCTGGAAGGCGTTAGAGACTCTGATATTGCGATTCATGTCTCAAACTTATCGCCTGAGTGAGTTTTTAGAGGCTTGGACGAAGGTATTGCGCGCCATCGAGAACTTTGCGCAGGTTGCGCATGTAAACCTCGACCGAGTCGCGCTCGCCCTGAATTCGCTCAACCTCTTTATTGGCTTGAGCCAATCGAGCAGCAGCCTCATTCTTGGCATCCGACAAAATCTCGCGGGCCTCGGCATCGGCCGCGGCGATTATGGCGTCGGCCTTCTTGCGGGTTGCAAGAGTGGTCTGCTGGTTGACCGAGATTGCAGCTGCCTCAAGGGTTTCTGCCTCAAGTCGGGCAGCGTTGGCGCGAGCAAGGGCATTGGCAAGCTGAGAGTTGGCGTCATCCAAGTATTTTTGGGTTGCGGCAACGGCTTCTTGGTGCTTGGCCAGGTATTCGGCCTCGGCCTCGGCTCGTCTGGCGGTCAACTCAAGCTCTAGGTCAATGCGTGCCTGCTCGGTAAGCAGTGAGGTGGCAAACTCTAGATCGATTTCGCGAGTGTTGTCGCGGAAGGCCATCAACTTGCGCTCGGCCAAATCGCGATCGGTCTTGGCCTTGTTCGACTCGATCTCTCGCTTGGCATTGGCGCGCATCTTGGCTACCTCGGTAGAGATCGCACCGCGAATCGAGCTTGCCTCGCGAGTTGATTCATCGGCGATTGCACCGGCCTCGCTTCGAGCCTGCTTGATGATTTCGTCATAGTCGCTGCGAGCGGCATTGATGATTCGATCGGCCCTGCGCTGTGCCTCGGCAACCAGAGAGTCGTAGTAACCCTTGGCTTCGCCGCGCTGGGTATCGATTTCGTGAGCCAATTCGCGACGAAGTTTTTCGGCTTCGAGGTTGGCTTCTTTGGTCAGGTGAGCAGCCTGGTCTTCTGCCGCGCTCAAAATCAGAGCGGCACGTGCGCCAACACCGGTGTAGGTAGGGTCGCCGACTTCGTTTAGTTGGGCTTCGGCCTGTTCAAGACGCTTAGTCGCGTTCTTAAGTTCTGCTGCAAGCTGAGCGTTGGCTGCAGAGAGCTGCAAAATCTCTTTGCGAAGGTCTAGTAGGGCATCGTCGACGGGACCACGCTCGTAGCCACGCATGGCTATTGGGAATTCGGTCTCTTCGCCTGACAAAGTAGGGCTCCTAGGCACTTCGGTAGAATAAAAGGGCTTGTTGCTAAGCCCCAAGTTTACCTGATTGGATTTTCGATGCGCTTTTGGATTGCCGCAGCATTGTTTATCCTGTCCGTCATTTTTATGCTGGTTGGTTTGGGTCAGCGCACAATTTGGGCTCCACCACCGTCAACTTCGGCTTCCATTCAGGTCGACGCCAGCGCTCCGTACACCGTTATTCCGCATTCGGTAATCGCTCTCAACCCCGGTAACCCAATTATTCGAGCCTCGGGCGCCAAGAATGCCTTCGTGAGCAGCGGTCGTGAATCTGATGTCATGGCTTGGGTTGGCAGCAGCAAATACCAAAACCTCGAGATTGCCGACGGAGTTTTGACTTTTGTTGAACACCCTGGTGATTCAGCCTTTGCAGTGCCAGCCGGTTCAGATCTTTGGCGTGACGAAAGCTCTGCGGTCGAGAAGACCCAGCTGCGAATCAAATCCTCGGATGAGGCCGCGGTGCTCATCGCCAGCAACGGAAAATTAGCAGCTCCAGGCAACATCGAGATCATCTGGCCGATCTATCACGACCTAACCTGGTCAAACATTTTCTTGATTGCTGGCGCTTCGATTCTGCTTGCCGCATTGCTTTTCAATTGGCTTACCTACCGTTCGATTCGCCGAAAGAGCGGGCCGAAGCGCAAGACTCCAAAGGCGCCAAAGCCACCTCAATACCGCGCCAAAAAGCGCGCTTCGCTTGCACCAGTTCGCGGCCGTCGTTCGTCTCGTCGAGCCTTCGTTGCGATTCCAGCATCGATGGTTGTTCTTGGGCTATTGGCTGGCTGCTCAGCACCGACCAGCGAGCCGTCTCCGAGTGCTTCGGCAGATCAAATTGAGGTTCCACCAGCGGTTGTGACGGCCAAGCAACTTGAGCGAATCCTTGGTTCGGTGAGCAAGGCTTCTTCGTTAGCCGACGAAGCACTAGACAAAAAGTTGCTCACTTCCAGATTTGCTGGCCCAGCGCTTTCGCTGCGCGCGGTCAACTACTACCTGCGCACAAAGTCATCTTCGGTTGCAGCGACACCTGCGATCGTTGGCGAGCCAATCACCTTCAGCTTGCCGGCAGCCTCGAACACTTGGCCTCGCACCATCATGGCTGTCACCGATGAGCGCGGCGATGCGGCCTTGCCTCAAATGTTGATTCTGCAGCAACGCAGCCCGCGCGAGAACTATCGAGTTTGGTTCAACGTGCGCCTCATGCCAGGAGCCAAAATTCCTGAGGTGCCATCCGCAGATGCCGGTGCCATTCCCGTCGATCCAGCTTCGGTGTTCCTCAAGATCGCTCCGCAGAGTATTCCTGCTGCATACGGCGACGTGATCAACCGCGGCGCGAGCAGCTTGAGCGCCGGGCTCTTCGATACATCTAAGGATGAGTTCTATAAGCAGGTTTCTGAGAGTCAAAAGAGTCAAGTGGCAACGCTTACCACCGCGAAAATCACTTTCACCCACGCGCTCGGTGACAAAAACGTTCAGTCGCTGGCGACAACTGCCGGTGGAGCTTTGGTTGCCGTGTACATGACCGATACCTACACGATCAAGCCAATCCGACGCATTTCGGCAGTTGCCGTAACCGGCCAAGAAAAGATTTTGCTCGGAGCAGATGGCTCAACCACGGGTGTGAAGTCGGTCTATGGCGACATGCTGTTGTTCTATGTGCCAGCTCTCTCAGATGAGCAAGGCATTCGGCTGTTGGGTGTAACCCAGGGTCTACTAAGTGTGAGGAGTCTCTAGTGCCTGATTTCATGTCGAGGGCTAGCTTGGCCGGTGCGATGGACCTCTCTAGCCTTCGCAAGCCAGAACCGACCTTAGCTGCTCAGAATTCAGCGCCGATTGTCGGTGAGGCCATCAAAGTGGCTTCACTTGTCATGCGCGGAAATCAAAGCAACCTAAAACGCCTGCTCGAAATTTCAAACAGCGTTCCCGTGGTCATCGATTTCCACACCGAGCGCGGCGATCAGAGCAAGGCGCTTAGCCCCAAGCTAGAAGCCCTGATCAAGGCTCAAAATGGCCGAATCCTTTTGGTTCAAATCGATATCGATGCCGAGTCGCAAATCGCTCAGGCGTTTCAAATTACGCAGGCGCCGAGCGTAATCGCGGTCTTGAAGGGGCAGCCGGTTCCGCTATTCAGCGGTGATCAACCGAATGAAGCGCTGCTTACGGTCTTTGATCGCATGCTTCAGGTTGCCAGCGAAAATGGCTTGGTTGGCACCGTCGAGGTCGACGAAAATATTGTCGAAGAGGCGCCTCGACTGCCGCCTCGCCACGAGGCCGCTTATGCAGCCATCGATGCTGGCAACTATGCCGAGGCGATCAGCCAGTATGAAGCTCAGTTGGCTGAGAGTCCGGCTGATGCATTGGCAAAGAGCGGCTTGGCTCAAGCCAAGTTGCTTCTTCGAACCGACAAAATTGACTTTGAGGCGATTTTGGCTTCGGCGCCAGAAGACCTAGCCGGCGTATTGCTCAAAGCCGATGCATTTGTGGCCGTGGGTCATCCGGCACAGGGGTTCTCGGTCATCCTCACCAGATTTGCTAATTCCGACCCAACCGACCGCGAACTATTGCGCAAGCACCTGATCGAGTTGTTCGAAGTATGCCCACCCGATTCACCAGAGGTTTCAGCAGCTCGTCGAGCTCTAGCCTCGATGCTCTACTAAAAGAAAATCCCCGACTAGAAAGTCGGGGATTTTTCATTACTTAGCTGGTCTAAACCAAACAGCTCCAAGTGGCGGAACCGAGATGGTTGCCGAATGAGGCTGACCGTGGCTTCCATCGCCATTGGCTTCGATTCGCCCAAAGTTTCCAACTCCAGAGCCACCGAACTCGCTTGCGTCGGTGTTGAGAATCTCATCCCAGGCGCCACCCCGAGGCAAACCAAGCTTGAAGTCGTGGTGAGGATGACCGGCAAAGTTGATCACGACGGCAATCGGGTTGCCAGCTTCGTCATAGCGCAAGAAGCTAAGCAGGTTTCCATCCGCGTTGCCGCCATCGATCCAGACGAAGCCGCGGTGATCGTGGTCGAGCTGCCAGAGCGATGGGTTTTCGACGTAGAGCTTGTTGAGGGTAGAAACAAGATTCAGCAAGCCGCGGTGGCTCGGCTGGTCGAGAATCCACCATTCCAGTCCGCGCTCCTGCGACCATTCCGACTGCTGGCCAAATTCAGAACCCATGAACAACAGCTGCTTGCCAGGGTGTGACCACATGAAGGTCAGATAGGCACGCACGTTTGCCAGCTGCTGCCAGCGGTCACCGGGCATCTTGGCAAGCAATGAGCCCTTGCCATGCACCACCTCATCGTGGCTGATCGGCAAAACAAACTTTTCGTCGTATGCGTAGAGCATCGAGAAGGTCAGCTCACCGTGGTGATAGCGACGATAGGCAGGGTCCTTTTCGATGTACTGAAGGGTGTCGTTCATCCAGCCCATGTTCCACTTGAAACCGAAGCCCAAGCCACCGCCATCGGTTGGCGATGAAACGCCGCCCCAGCTTGTCGATTCCTCGGCAATCATCATGATGCCCGGGTGCAGGCGATAGGCCGTCGCATTCACTTCTTGCATGAAGGCAATTGCATCTAGGTTTTCGCGACCACCGTATTGGTTTGGCAGCCAGTCGTTGCCCTCGCGCGAGTAGTCGAGGTACAGCATCGAGGCAACAGCATCTACACGAAGGCCATCGATGTGGAACTCCTCGAACCAATACAGCGCGTTGGCCACCAAGAAGTTGCGCACTTCGTTGCGGCCAAAGTCGAAGATGTAGGTTCCCCAGTCTGGGTGTTCGCCGCGGCGAGGGTCTTCGTGCTCGTAGAGCGAGCGGCCGTCAAAGCGACCAAGAGCCCATTCGTCTTTTGGAAAGTGCGCCGGAACCCAGTCGAGAATCACGCCGATGCCAGCTTCGTGAAGACGGTCGATTAGGTAGCGCAGGTCGTCAGGCGACCCGAAACGACTGGTTGGTGCGTAGTAACCGGTTACCTGATAACCCCATGACGGTGCGTACGGGTGTTCGGCAAGCGGCATGAATTCAACGTGGGTAAAGCCAAGCTCTTGCATGTATGGAATTAGCTCGTCGGCAAGAGTTCGATAGTTCAATCCCTGACGCCATGAGCCGGCGTGCAACTCGTAGATCGACATCGGCGACTTGAGTGCGTCGCGCTTGGTGCGAGCGTCAATCCACTTCTTGTCTTTCCACTTGTAAGTCGACTCGGTCACGATGGAGGCTGTCGACGGGGGAGTTTCGGTCTGGCGAGCAAGTGGGTCAATCTTGGTTATCCAAGCGCCATCCTGAGTCAAAATCTCATACTTGTAGTGAGTGCCGGCTTCGATACCCGGTATGAAGAGCTCCCAAACACCTGATGAACCCATCACGCGCATCGCGTGACCAACGCCGCTCCAGTGGTTGAACTCGCCAACTACTCGAACTGCCTTGGCGTTTGGCGCCCAAACTGCAAAGCGGCATCCGTGGCTAACACCGGCCGCACCCTTGATCGAGGTTAGGTGTGAACCCAGGGCCTTCCAAAGTTCTTCGTGGCGACCCTCTTTGATTAGGTGCAGGTCAAGCTCACCGATCGTTGGCAAGTGACGATAGCTGTCGTCTGAGGTCCAAACTGTGTCGCTGCCCTCGCCCGCGTAGGTCGCGGTAATTCGATAATCTGGAGACTTCTTGGCTTTCACAAACCCCTGCCACAGACCGTTTTCGACGTGCTCGAGGGCTACCTCTGGCTCGTCAAGAAAAACAGCCGTAACCGACTTGGCCATTGGCCTAAGTGTGCGAATGACCCAGCCTTTTTCGTGGGGGTGAGCGCCAAGCAGTGAGTGCGGGTCGTGGTGAGAACCCGAGGTTACCTGCCAGAGAAAATCATTGTTGATCTCAGGTAGCAATTGTTCCGTCTTCTTACGAATAGCCATGATGCTCCTTACAGAACCTTGCCGATTTTAAAAATGTGAACGGGCTCGATGAACGCATCCAGGCGAACATAATTTGACCTAGACCACTTATAGGTCTCGCCGGTGATTAGGTCAGTTACCTCGAATGTGGCGTCTGCTGGCAATCCGAGTTTTTCCAGTTCTAGGTGCACCGTGGTCTCGCGAACTGCGTGCGGGTCAACGTTGGCAATAACCAGGATGGTGTCTGCCTTGCCATTTGGTGTGTGCGCACCATCGAGGTGCTTCGAGAACGCCAGGATTGCCGAATCCTCGGTGTGGTGAAGTTCGAGGTTGCGCAGCTGGCGAACCGCTGGGTGAGCTGCTCGAATGGCGTTGAGTTTGGTGATGTATGGCGCAATGCTGCGACCACCCTTTTCGGCAGCCTGCCAGTCACGAGGTCGGTATTCAAACTTCTCTGAGTCGATGTGTTCCTCGGCGCCCGGTCTGGCAACCGACTCGCACAACTCATAGCCGGCATACATGCCCCAGCTGGCGCCCGCCATAGCCGCAACCGCTGCTCGAATCTTGTGCCCAGCTGGCCCGCCGAACTGCAAGTACTCGGTAAGAATGTCTGGAGTGCTGACCCAAAGGTTAGGTCTGAAGAAATCTGCAGAATCCTTAGAAAGTTCGGTTAGGTAGCTCTCGAGCTCGGCCTTGCTGTTTCTCCAGGTGTAGTAAGTGTATGACTGCTGGAAACCGGCTTTGCCAAGTGCGTGCATCATGGCCGGGCGGGTGAAAGCCTCGGCCAAAAAGACAACCTCGGGAAACTCCGCGTTTACCTCGCCGATGAGCCATTCCCAGAACGCAACCGGCTTGGTGTGTGGGTTATCGACGCGGAAAATCTTTACCCCACGACCAATCCAAAGGCGCATGATTCTTAGCACCTCTGCATAGATGCCCTCCGGGTCATTGTCGAAGTTGACTGGGTAGATGTCTTGGTACTTCTTCGGAGGGTTTTCGGCATAGGCGATTGTGCCGTCGGCGCGAGTAGTGAACCATTCCGGATTGGTCTTTACCCAGGGGTGATCTGGTGATGCCTGCAGCGCTAGGTCAAGAGCGATCTCAATGCCCAGGGAGTTGGCGGCCTTAACGAAAGCCGCGAAGTCCTTCTCGGTGCCTAAATCAGGATGAATTGCGTCGTGTCCGCCGGCTGACGAACCAATGGCCCAAGGCGAGCCTGGATCTTGCGGACCTGCGACAAGCGTGTTGTTTGGGCCCTTGCGGTGTGCCGTGCCAATCGGGTGGATTGGTGGCATGTAGAGAACGTTGAAGCCCATCTCGGCAACCGCGGGCAAGCGCTTGGCGGCAGTTTTGAAATTGCCCGAGACCCAAGTTTTGGTCTTTTCGTCGAACTTTGCGCCTTCACTGCGGGGGAAGAATTCATACCAGGCGCCGACGCCGGCTAACTCTCGCTCGGTTTTTACTACGAATTCGTCGCTTAGCGTGATCAGGCTGCGAATTGGTTGAGCGGCGACTGCCTTCAAAACCTCGGCGCTCTCGGCATCGGCCAGGCGCGCCTTTGCGCTGCGGTTATTGTCGGCAAGCTTTTCAGCTAGCTCACCAAGAAGCTTTGCATTGGCCTTGGTGCGCCCCTTTTCGGCAGCCGCCCGATTGAACAGAACCTGTCCCTCGAGCATCATCAGTTCTTCGTCAACGCCGACTGCAATCTTTACGCTGGCGTTGTGGTGCCAAGTTTCATAGTCGTCTGCAAATGCACGAATTTTGAACCGATAGTCGCCGATCAGGCTGAGTTGAGCGCTTGTGTGCCAGCGATCTGAGCCAGGTGCCCCCGCGGTCATGCGGTGCACAGTCTCTTTGCCTGATGGGTCGGTTAGCAAAACCTCTACACCTAGGGCATCGTGACCTTCGCGAAACACCGTCGCACCGAATGGAATGACCTCGCCAGCGAAAGCCTTGGCCGGCCAACGACCACCTTCGACAGATGGGCTAACGGCCAGAATTGGCAGGCGGCCGAATGGGCGATCGTGTCTGAATGCGATGGTTTTGCTCACACTCCATAACTTAGCGAACGAATCCGCTGAAAACGCTTGCGTAACAAAGGCTTTACTTATCCGTTAGCAAAGCCGAAGCTTTGGCTGGTTAGAAAATCGCGCGGAAGAGCTGAATTGAAGTGCCCGAAAGAGTCACTGCGTCAAGCGGCGCGAACTTCTCAAACTCGTTGGGTGGTAACTCGTGCGCGCTATTCCAGATCAGTTCATAACCGACAACATCATCGTGTTCCGGAAGGGTCACAGACTTAGCGGTCTCGGAGCCATGAATTACTAGCACCAGAGCTTCGGTAACCTTGTCGGTCGTGTGCTTGGTTAGCCTCTGGATGGTTCGGCACTCTTGGTCGTGCCAGTTCTCTTCGCTCATGATTTCGCCATCGGCGTTGTACCACTTGACCATGTCGTGATCATCGGTCGCGTGATTGAAGTCACCAAAGGCCTTAGGGCGAAGCGATGGATAGGTGTGGCGAAGGTTCGTCAGGTAGGAGAACGTGGTCTCAAAGTCTTCTTGCTGACGGCTTAGATCCCAGTTCACCCAGCTCATCACGTTGTCTTGGCAGTAGGCGTTGTTGTTGCCATTCTGCGACTTGCCGCGTTCATCACCCGCGGTGACCATCGGAATGCCAGCCGAAAACAGTAGCGTTGCCATCAGGTTGCGGGCAGCTTTGCGGCGAACGGCGCGAACCTCGGGGCTTTCGCCGCCGCCCTCGTGACCGTGGTTGAACGAGTGATTGCCGTTGGTGCCGTCACGGTTGCTCTCGCCGTTGGCCTGGTTGTGCTTCACGTCGTAGCTGACCAGGTCTTTCAAGCAGAAACCGTCGTGTGCGGTGATGAAGTTGATGCCGCCGAGCGGGCCACTTGGTCCGTCAACAATGTCGCGAGAACCGGCCAGTCTGGTTGCCAAATCGGCAACGCCGTTCCAGTGGCTTCCGCTGTTGCGAGCGGCCGCGATGTCTGAAAGCCAAAAACGTCGGATGCTGTCGCGGTACCGGTCGTTCCACTCGCTGAAGCGATCCGGGAAGTTTCCGGTCTGCCAGCCGCCAAGTCCAACATCCCAGGGTTCGACAATCATCTTGGTGTCTTTGAAGGTTTCGTCTTCGACGATGGCGCGAAGTAGAGGGTGGTTGGCATCGAAGTGGTTGATTTCGTTGCGAGCCAGGGTTGCCGCTAGGTCGAATCGATAGCCATCAATCTGAAGTTCGGTGGTCCAGTATCGAAGGCTCTCTAGAACCATGTGAACCACGTGTGGGTTGCCGAAATTCAGCGAGTTACCGCAGCCGGTGGTGTCGTGAAAGTAACCGTTGTCATCCATGCGGTAGTAGCTCGAGCTGTCAAGACCGCGGTAAGAGTAGGTGAGTCCGCCGCCGCCACCCTCGGCTGTGTGGTTGTAAACCACGTCGAGAATTACTTCGATGCCGTTACGGTGAAGTTCGCGAATCGAGGTCTTGAGCTCTTCGATTACAGCCTCGGGCCCCTGCTCTAGTGACTTTGCAGACGCATATCTTGGGTGCGGGCTAAAGAAGTTGATGGTGTTGTAGCCCCAGTAGTTGATCAAACCCATGTTCATCAGGCGCGGTTCTGAAATGAACATGTGAATCGGCAGAAGCTCGACCGCGTTTACACCGATCTTCTTTAGGTGGGCGATTGTGGCCGGGTGTCCGAGAGCTGCATAGGTGCCGCGAATGTCATCCGGAATATCACTGTTGCCGCGGGTTAGACCGCGAGCGTGCGCTTCGTAGATGATGAGTTCATCAAGGGGAATATTTGGTTTTTCGACGCCCTGCCAGTCGAAGCTGCCATCGATAACGACGCAGTGGTATTCACGGGCGCTCTCGCGAACCACACCTTTGGCGTATGGGTCAATCAAGTGAAGGCTCGGGTTGAATGAGTTGCGCGGCGCATCTGGGCCATCTGCGCGTAGTGCATATTTAGCCCCGGGCTTTAGATCTGGGTGGCTAACCTGCCAAATGTGGTTGTCGCCCTTGACCAGGTTCAAGATCAAATCTGTCTGACTTGGATCGGCGTTATCGAGAATGCAAAGCTCAATGGTGGTTGCGTTTTCTGAGTACACCCGAAGTGTGCCAACGCCACCACTAATGGTCACGCCCATGGTTCCAGGGGTCGGCATCGATTCAGACATAGGTGAAAGCCTACCCAACCTTGGGTTTCAAACTGATTAACCAATGCCAACGAAAGTAGGCTTGAACCATGACCGTTTATCTCGACCACGCAGCCACAACGCCGCTGCGGCCCGAGGCGCTTGAGGTGCTTCGCGGGCAGCTTGAGCTGGTGGGCAACCCATCTTCGGTTCACCAGTTTGGTCAATCTGCAAGGCGAGTTCTCGAAGAGGCGCGCGAGTCGATTGCCGAATCGCTTGATTGCAATCGCAGCGAGGTCATTTTTACGTCGGGTGGCACCGAGAGCGACAATTTGGCGATCAAGGGTCTCTATTGGCAGCAAAATCACGGGGATGCCGCTAAGCGGCTGATCGTCAGCGCCTATACCGAGCACCATGCGGTAATTGACGCGATCGAATGGCTCGAGAAGGAGCAAGGGGCCGAGGCAATTTGGTTGCCCGTCTCACCCGAAGGTGTTGTCGACATTGCTGCGCTCGAGAGTTTGCTTGAAGCACGGGGGCACGAAGTCGCCCTGATCACTCTCATGTGGGCAAACAACGAGACCGGCGTTTTGACCGACATTCAGGCAGTTACCCAACTTGCCAATAAGTTCGGGGTTCCGGTTCACAGCGATGCCGTTGCTGCGCTTGGTCATACCGAAATTAGTTTCGCAAAATCTGGTCTGGCGGCGATGTCTATTTCGGCTCACAAGGTTGGCGGCCCGGTTGGAGTGGGCGCGCTTTTGGTTGCTCGCTCGGCCAAGCTCACTTCGCTCACTCACGGCGGTGGTCAAGAGCGTGGAATGCGCTCTGGCACGATGAATTCTGCCGGCGCTGCGGCTTTTGCCAAGGCAACTAAGGTTGCCGTAGCGAATCAGAGCGCTCTGCACGAGCGCCTCGCTCCGCAAGTTTCTCGCCTTCGCTCGGCTATTGAGTCGACAGCGCCCGAGGCTCGCTTCAGTCGTGGCGATGCGCCTGGCTTGCTCGAAACCTTGCACTTCACATTTGATGGTTGCAGCGGGGATTCGCTCTTGTTCATGCTCGATTCGGCTGGTGTAGCCGTGTCAACCGGCTCGGCTTGCACCGCTGGTGTGGCATCGGCTTCTCACGTTTTGTTGGCGATGGGTCGAAGTGAGCGCGAGGCCACCGGCACTCTGCGAATAAGCCTCGGCTACACCACCACCGAGGCCGATGTCGACGCCTTCATCCAGGCTTTTCCATCGGCCCACGAGCGAGCCAAACTGGCTGGCTTGGCAGCCGGCTAGCCCGCACAAAAGTCGCCCTTCGAAACTAGACTTGACCCTGTGAAGGTCTTAGCTGCGATGTCTGGTGGAGTCGACTCTGCCGTTGCCGCGGCCAGGGCCGTCGAGGCCGGTCACGAGGTGGTCGGCGTTCACCTGGCGCTAAGCCGCATGCCTGGCACTCTGCGAACCGGTTCTCGCGGTTGCTGCACAATCGAAGACTCGATGGATGCCCAGCGCGCGGCAAACATCCTTGGAATCCCTTATTACGTGTGGGACTTCAGCGAGAAGTTCAAAACCGATGTGGTCGATGACTTCATCGCCGAATACCAGGCTGGTCGCACCCCGAATCCATGCATGCGTTGCAACGAGCGCATCAAGTTTGCTGCCTTGCTCGAAAAGGCGCTTGCGCTTGGCTTTGATGCCGTTTGCACCGGTCACTACGCCAGCTTGCTTACCGATGCCGAAGGCAACCTCGAGCTTCACCGCTCAAACGAGATGGCCAAAGACCAGTCATACGTGTTGGGTGTTCTAACCGCCGAGCAACTAAAGCACTCGATGTTCCCGCTGGGTGCGACCGCTTCTAAAGACTTGATTCGTGCCGAGGCCAACGAGCGCGGTCTTGCCGTTGCAAACAAGCCAGATAGCTATGACATTTGCTTTATTCCAGAGGGCGACACCCAAGACTGGCTTTCTGAAAAGGTCGGCAAGGCGCCAGGCAATATCGTTGACCGCGAGGGCAATGTTCTTGGTGCGCACCAGGGCACACACGAATTTACGGTTGGCCAGCGCAAGGGTCTTTCGATTGGTCGCCCAGCTGCCGACGGCAAGCCTCGCTATGTTCTAGAGATTCGCCCAAAGACCAAGACCGTTGTGGTTGGCCCCCAGGCTGCCTTGGCAATCGCCGAGATGATCGGCACCAAATTCACCTGGTGTGGTGTTGCTCCCTCTCAGGTAGATGAGTTTGTTGACGTTTTGGTTCAGGTTCGCGCCCACGGCGATGCCGTTGAGGCGCAAATGGCCGTTGTCGATGGCGAAATGGTGATCAGGGTCAAAGAGCCAATCATCGGTGTTGCCCCTGGGCAAACAGCAGTTGTCTACCTCGGCACTCGCGTGCTCGGTCAAACCACGATCGACCGCACGGTCAGTGCTGTTCCGGTTTCGGCTGAAGAGGTCTCGGTTTAATGTCTGACCTGCTTCTCGAGGCCGCCAAGATTCGGGTCGCGGAGTTAGTCGACCTAATCAACCAACACCGTCGCGCCTATTACGAAGGCAACACGGTTCTGATTTCAGATGCCGACTATGACGCCTTGCTTCACGAGCTCGAGGCACTTGAGCGCGAACACCCTGAGCTAATCACTGGCGATAGCCCAACCCAAACCGTTGGTGGCAGCGCAAACCAAACCTTCTCGCCGGTCACGCACCTCGATCGCATGTGGTCGCTCGACAACGTTTTCAGCGATGATGAGATGCTTGCGTGGCTCGAAAAGGCCGGCACCGGCCCGTTCTTGTGCGAGCTAAAGATCGACGGCTTGGCAATCAACCTTCGTTATGAAAACAGTCGCCTGGTTTCAGCTGCGACTCGAGGCGATGGCGTGGTCGGCGAAGACGTCACCGCGAACGTGCTCACCATCGCGTCGATTCCGAGGGTTCTTGCCGGTGACAACCACCCGGCAGTTGTCGAGATTCGCGGCGAAATTTTCTTTGGTGTCGATGACTTTGCCAAGCTAAACGAGGGCCTAATTGCCGAGGGCAAGGCACCGTTTGCCAACCCACGCAACTCAGCAAGTGGTTCTCTTCGTCAAAAAGACGCCAAGGTCACCGCTTCGCGCCCACTTCGCATGCTGGTTCACGGCGTTGGCGCCTGGGTCGATGCACCGGTCGCCAATCAGTCCGACCTTTACGCACTTCTAAAGGGCTGGGGTTTGCCAACCTCAGAGCGCTACCGCGTTGTCGAGTCGGCCGACCAGGTGCTGGCATACATCCGTGAATTTGAGGTGAACCGACACAAGCTCGAACACGAAATCGACGGCGTGGTGGTCAAGGTTGATCAACTTGCCGCACAGCGTGACCTTGGTTTCACATCGCGTGCACCGCGTTGGGCAATCGCCTATAAATATGCGCCTGAGCAGGTCAACACCAAGTTGCTCGACATTCGCATCGGCATCGGTCGCACCGGTCGCGCAACGCCCTATGCGGTTGTCGAACCGGTCAAGGTCGCTGGTTCGGTCGTCGAATTCGCCACACTTCACAACCAGGATGTCGTCAAGGCCAAAGGCGTGCTGATAGGCGACACCATTGTGTTGCGCAAGGCCGGCGATGTGATTCCCGAGATTCTTGGTCCGGTGGTTGAACTGCGCGACGGCACCGAACGTGCCTTTGTTATGCCTAGCGTTTGCCCAGACTGTGGTTCACCCCTTGCCCCTTCGAGCGAGGGCGATGTTGATCTTCGTTGCCAAAACTCAAAGGGTTGCCCGGCTCAGTTGCGAGAGCGAGTCGCATATCTTGGTTCGCGAGGAGTTCTCGACATCGAGGCACTTGGCTATGTGGCTGCCTGCGCGCTGACTCAGCCTGTCGATTTTGAAACGGCTCCGCTCAAATCAGAGGCAGACCTTTTCGATCTAACCCTCGAGCAACTCTTGCCGATTCGCGCAGCCGTGCTCGACCCCGACACCGGTTTGCCGAAACTAGACGATGCTGGCCAGCCGAAGATTGTCGACTTCTTTAGAAAGAAAGACGGTTCGCCTGCCGAAGTTGCACTGAAACTTCTGAAGAACCTCGACGAGGCCAAGACCAAGCCGTTGTGGCGAATTCTGGTTTCACTTTCGATCAGACACGTTGGGCCGGTTGCAGCGCGTTCTTTGGCCTCGCACTTTGGCTCGCTTGACCGCATATTTGCTGCCTCGGAGGCCGAGCTATCCGAGGTCGACGGAGTTGGCGCAACTTTGGCCCAGTCGATTCGAGAGTGGATTGCCGTCGATTGGCACCGCGAGATCATCGAGCGTTGGCGTGCCGCTGGTGTCCAACTCGAAACTCCAGGCCATGAGGGTCCGGGCTCGGCAACAAATGCAGGGGGAGTCTTTGCCGGCATGAGCATCGTTGCAACCGGCAGTCTCAAGAGCTTCACCCGCGAACAGATCGAAGAAGCGATCATCTCAAACGGCGGCAAGGCGGCGTCATCCGTGTCTAAAAAAACCTCGTTTGTGGTTGCTGGTGAAAACGCCGGTTCAAAGTTGACCAAGGCCGAGGAATTGGGCATTGAGGTCATCACCGAAGAAGAGTTTGCTCGTCGCCTAAACGGCTAGCCGCCCGAAACCTGTTTGAAACGCCAAACAGGTAAACTTGAGCCTAAACAACTCCCGTTCTGAGAGAGATTCATGTCTGAAATCACCCCCGACCTAGTTAGGCACCTTGCCGGCCTTAGCCGCATCTTGGTTACCGACGAAGAGGTTGAACGTTTTGCTGAGCAGCTTTCACTGATTGCCGACTCAGTTGCCACCGTTAGCGCAGCGATTGAGGGCGGCGATGTGCCTAGCACCAGCCACCCGATTCCGATGGCAAACGTGTTCCGCGAAGACATCGTCGAGCCTTCACTGACCCAAGAGCAGGCGCTTTCTGGTGCCCCAGACTCTGGCGATGGCCGATTCCGCGTTGCAGCGATTTTGGACGAGGAGTAAACCGTGTCAGAACTTATTCGCAAGAATGCCAGCGAGCTCGTTGAGCTGCTAAACAAGGGCGAGGTTTCTTCGGTTGAAGTTACCCAGGCTCACCTTGACCGCAGCGCCGCTGTTGATGGCGACGTGCACTCATACCTTTATCAAAACCCAGAGACTGCTCTTGCAGCTGCGGCAAACATCGACCGTCGTCGTGCAGCTGGCGAAAAGCTAAACCTGCTCGCCGGTCTGCCAATCGCGGTCAAAGACAACCTCACCACCACCGATGCACCAACCACCTCGGGTTCAAAGATTCTTGAGGGCTGGGTTCCGCCATACGACGCAACCGTCGTCACCAAGCTGCGCGAGGCCGGCATGCCAATTCTTGGTAAGACCAACCTGGATGAATTCGCGATGGGCTCATCGACCGAGTTTTCTGCATACGGTGCAAGTCACAATCCTTGGGATCTAGACCGCATTCCTGGCGGTTCGGGTGGTGGCTCGAGCTCAGTTGTTGCCTCGTTCCAGGCGCCTCTTGCTATCGGTTCAGACACCGGTGGTTCGATTCGATTCCCGGCTTCGGTAACCGGAACCGTTGGCATCAAGCCGACCTACGGTGCAGTTTCACGCTATGGCCTGATTGCGCTTGCTAGCTCGCTTGACCAGATTGGTCCGGTTAGCCGCAACGTTCTTGACTCAGCGCTTCTTCAAGACGTAATCGCCGGGCACGACCCGCACGACAGCACCTCGCTGCCAGAGTCGCTTGGTTCAATGGCCGAGGCCGCTCGCAAGCTCGACGTCAAGGGCATGCGAATCGGTGTTATCAAAGAGCTAATGGGTGCCGGGTTTCAGCCTGGCGTCATGGCCCGTTTTCAAGAGAGCATCAACCTACTTCAGCAGGCTGGCGCAGAAATCGTTGAGGTTTCTTGCCCTAACTTCGAGTATGCGATTGCCGCCTACTACTTGATTCTGCCTGCCGAAGCTTCGTCGAACCTAGCCAAGTTTGACTCGGTTCGCTATGGTTTGCGTGTTGCCCCAGAGGGTAACCCAACCATCGAGCGTGTGATGGCCGCAACCCGAGAGGCCGGTTTTGGGCCAGAGGTAAAGCGTCGAATCATCCTCGGCACCTACGCCCTCTCGAGCGGTTCATACGACAAGTACTATGGCGCCGCTCTAAAGGTTCGCACCTTGATTCAGCGTGACTTCGAGGCTGCTTTCGCTAAGGCCGATGTCCTGGTTTCTCCGACAGCACCGACCACCGCTTTCAAGCTGGGCGAAAAGCTCGAAGATCCGTTGGCAATGTACCTAAACGACATCGCTACCATTCCGGCCAACCTTGCCGGTATTCCGGGAATGTCGATTCCTAACGGTCTTGCCGAAGAAGACGGCTTGCCAGTTGGTATTCAGCTTCTCGCACCTGCCCGTGAAGACGCCCGCCTCTACCAGGTTGGCGCAGCACTCGAGAAGATGCACGAAGACATCTGGGGCAAGCGAATGATTGATTTTGCACCTGAGCTGGAGGTTCGCGGCTAATGTCTAAAGACGAATTGATGAACTACGAAAAGGCTCTTGAGCAGTTCGAGGTCGTAATCGGCCTCGAGGTGCACATCGAGCTGAACACCAAGACCAAGATGTTCTGTGGTTGCCGAAACGAGTTTGGCGACGAGCCAAACACCAACGTCTGCCCAATCTGCATCGCCCTGCCTGGCGCATTGCCTGCGGTTAACCGCAAGGCAGTCGAGTCAAGCATCGCCATCGGTCTTGCGCTTGGTTGCCAGATTGCGCCGACCGGTCGTTTTGCTCGCAAGAACTACTTCTATCCAGACCTAGCCAAGAACTTCCAGACCTCACAGTATGACGAGCCGATCGCCTTTGACGGTTCGCTTGAGGTCGAGATTCCTTCTGGTGCAGTTCACGTGATCAAGATCGAGCGCGCTCACATGGAAGAAGATGCCGGCAAGTTGACTCACATCGGTGGTTCAACTGGCCGCATCCAAGGTGCCGAGTACTCACTGGTTGACTACAACCGTGCTGGTGTTCCACTGGTAGAAATCGTTACCCGCCCGGTCTTTGGTGCTGGCAGCGAGGCTCCTGAGCTTGCTGCGGCATACGTACGTTCGATTCGCGAGATCGTAAAGGGCCTTGGTGTTTCTGACGCCAAGATGGAGCGCGGCAACGTGCGCTGTGACGCTAACGTTTCGCTTCGCCCACACGGCCAAGAGAAGCTGGGCACTCGCACCGAGACCAAGAACGTGAACTCGCTTCGTTCAATCGAGCGTGCGGTTCGCTACGAGATCCAGCGTCAGGCTGCCATTTTGGCCAAGGGCGGCACAATCAAACAAGAGACCCGTCACTGGCACGAAGACAAGGGTGCGACCAGCTCAGGTCGTCCAAAATCAGATGCCGATGACTACCGCTACTTCCCTGAGCCAGACCTGGTTCCGGTTCAGCCTTCGGCCGAGCTAATCGAGTCGATCCGCGCATCTCTTCCTGAGAAGCCAGCCGATCGCCGCAAGCGTCTGCAGAACGAATGGGGCTTCGCCGAGCTCGAGTTCCGCGATGTCGTGAACGCCGACCTGCTCGACGTGATCGAAGAGACAGTTGCCGCTGGCGCAAAGCCTCAGTCTGCCCGCAAGTGGTGGTCTGGTGAGCTTGCTCGCACCGCAAACAACGAAGACAAGGATGTTGCCGACTTGGCAATCACCCCGGCTCAGGTTGCTGAACTTGCAACCTTGGTCGAGGCTGGCAAGTTGAACGACCGCCTGGCTCGCGAGGTCTTGACCTACGTGCTAGCCGGCGAAGGCAACCCATCCGACATCGTTGCCGCTCGCGGTCTAGAGGTTGTTTCTGATGACGGCGCTCTAATCGCCGCTATCGACGCAGCTCTTGCCAAGCAGCCAGATGTTCTCGATGCAATCCGCGAGGGTCGCATGCAGGCAGCTGGTGCAGTTATTGGTGCCGTTATGCAGGCAATGAAGGGTTCTGCAGACGCAGGTCGCGTTCGCGAACTGCTCATCGAAAAGGCAAACGCCTAAAACTTCAAATAGAAAATCCCCGGTCAGATTGACCGGGGATTTTTTTATCCGAATTAGATCGGAACTTGGGGTGAGTAACGGGGCTTGAACCCGCGGCCTCCTGGACCACAACCAGGCGCTCTACCAGCTGAGCTATACCCACCATGTGATGTGCTTTCACACAACAACTCAAAGAGTCTATCAGGTTTACTTAGTTAGTGCTCTTGACGGTTTGGGCTGCAGCCTTGGCCTCATCGGTGGTTGGGCCAGGCAGAGGAACCAGCACGGTTTGACGGTAATAACGAAGCTCATCGATTGATTCGAGGATGTCGGCAAGGGCCCTGTGCCCACCGTCTTTTTTGGGCAACTGGAAGTATGCACGTGGGTACCAGCGGCGGGTCAGCTCTTTGATCGAAGACACATCGATGTTTCGGTAGTGCAGGTGCTGGTCGAGCGCTGGCATGTATCTGTTGATGAACATGCGGTCGGTGCCGATGCTGTTGCCGGCTAGCGGGGCCTCTTTTGCGTTTGGCACAAACTGCTTGATGTAGTCGAGAATGACCTGCTCGGCCTCGGCTAGTTCTAGGCCATCTTCGACCTCGTTGATAAGCCCCGAGTCGGTGTGCATCTGACGAACAAAGTCACCCATTGCTGCCCATGAATCGGCGCGTGGCTTGATAACCACATCGAGCCCGGCATCAAGGATTTCGAGCTCTGAGTTGGTGATTACAACGGCAACCTCGACTAGGCAGTCGTTCTCGGGGTTTAACCCGGTCATCTCGCAGTCGATCCAAACTAGGTTGTCAGAAATCTCAATCACATTC
>ERZ650308.307-NODE-307-length-26232-cov-10.079383_pt1 | contig 26232 bp, 21 predicted proteins | sample MGYA00376244_ERZ650308 | MGnify/ENA primary metagenome ERZ650308 (study PRJEB26733, sample SAMN07839295) | wastewater metagenome | biome: small river; feature: stream; material: water | place: USA: North Carolina | collected 2016-04-26 ... | reverse complement strand
CATTGGTTAAACGAACCACTCCTGGTCTTTTTGCATTTTCTGCTAAAAATGCCGCTCCTGCTGCACGATTTACAGCGATTTTTTCTGTACTCATTTTATCTTGGTAGTTTTTAATACATATGTCTAATAAGCTATCTGGAATGGCGCCCTTAGAAGCCACACCTGCGTTCATGCCCTTTTTAAAAAATTCAAAATTGACATCTTGTAAGCCCTGCCCTTTTAAACTCTGAGCAATTCTATATCCCAAAGCATAAGAAGCACTATCTTTTGTGTTCTTAAAAATTGTTGCAATACTAGTAGATTTAGCAACAACTGCTTTTTTTGCTGTTACTGGCTTTACTATTGTCGTCGCTTTTACTGGAACAGCTGGTTTAGTTTGAGCCCATCCAGCAAAACTTGTAACAAGTGTTAATGTTAAAATAAAGGTTTTTTTCATCTTGAACATATTGAAATTTAGAGCCCAAAAGTACACCAGAATCGGGTTAAATTGCTAATAAATCCTGAATTCTTTGAGCAACCTGCTCAGTTCCAAAACCCTTGATAATCAGGTCCATTTGTGCAGCAATTTGTAGATTGCATAAATTTCCGATGCTTCCTTCATGTTGGTGCTTTATTTCGGTGCTATATGTAAACTTACCTGCCTCAATATCCAAGCCGATCTTCTTATAGGCATCTCTAAAAGGCATACCGCTATTGACTAATTTATTGACCTCTTCTACACTAAACAGGAACTGGTATTTTGGATCATTTAAAAGGTCTTCTTTCACTTGCATATTTTCAATCATTAAAGATGCCATTTCAATGCAGTGACGCAGTTCTGCAAATGCAGGAAACAAATGCTCCTTTAATAATTGTAAATCACGATGGTACCCAGAAGGAAGATTGGTTGTCATCATCATAATTTCATTCGGCAAAGCTTTGATACGATTGCAATAAGAACGAATCAACTCAAATACATCCGGATTTTTCTTATGCGGCATGATACTCGAGCCTGTGGTTAAAGCCTCTGGAAAATGGATGAAACTAAAATTTTGATTCAAGAATAAACAGGCATCCATACTTAATCTCGATAAAGTATCCGCTACATTGGCCATCGCCATTGCAGTCACACGCTCAGCCTTACCTCTACCCATTTGCGCATAAACAACATTATAATTTAAAGTGTCGAAACCCAATAATTCAGTGGTTCTTGTTCTATTGATTGGAAACGAAGATCCATAACCAGCAGCAGACCCTAGAGGATTTTTATTCACTACTTTATACGCAGCCTGAAGCATCGTCATATCATCTACCAAGCTTTCTGCATAAGCGCCAAACCACAATCCAAAGGAAGAAGGCATGGCTAATTGAAGATGCGTATATCCTGGCAAAAGATCCATTTTATGGGCTTCACTCTTTGCTTGTAGTAAATTAAAGAAAGCCTGGATAGATGCAGTTAATTGGGTAATCTCTGCACGTAAAAACAATTTAATATCTACTAAAACTTGGTCATTCCTACTTCTAGCGCTATGGATTTTTTTACCAATATCTCCTAGTTGCTTTGTCAATAGCATTTCTACTTGCGAATGAATATCTTCTACACCAGCTTCCAATACAAAATCACCCGCTTGTATGCTTGCATATATTTCAATCAATGCTTTTTTGAGCTGCGCTTGTTCGTCCTTAGTCAATAAGCCCACTTCAGATAACATGGTCGTATGTGCAATGGAACCCATTACATCATAGGCAGCAAGGTATTGATCCATTAACTGATCTTTCCCAATTGTAAATTGCTCCACTGATGCAGCGGTAAGATTATTTTTTTGCCAAAGCTTACTCATAAGATAAAATGTTTTCAAGCAATTGAATATAGGTAATGATACCATTTTCAATTTCCTGTATAAAAATAAATTCATCTGCAGAATGACTTCTAGCAGAATCTCCTGGACCCATTTTTAAAGTTGGAAAAGGCATCAATGCCTTGTCAGAAGTAGTCACTGAACCATAATGCCCTTTGCCTAATTCAGTGCCTGCTTTGATTAACACATGCTCCAAAGCAATACCAGAAGAACGAAGCCTTAAACTACGTGGCGTAACTTTTGACTGAACATGTGTTGAAATGATTGCTAATATTTCTTCGAAAGTATATAATTCATTTACGCGCACATCAACCACCATTTTACATGTAGATGGCACGACATTGTGTTGCTTATTGTCAGTTTCAATTACAGTCACACTCATTTTGACAGCACCTAGTAATGGAGAAACTTTGTCAAATTCAAAAGTTTTAAACCAATTCAAGTCTGTTAAAATTTTATACAAAGCATTCTCACCTTCTTCTCTTGCTGCATGACCTGCTTTGCCTGTAGCTTCCACATCCAAAACCATCAGTCCTCTTTCTGCAATCGCCATCTCTAATAAAGTAGGTTCACCAACAATACCGAAATCAATTTTTGGAATGTCATTCAATACTAACTCTATGCCTTCATGGCCAGAAATTTCTTCTTCCGCAGATGCAACAAATACAAAATTGTAAGGCAGTCCTTGCTTGTTGTAAAAATAAATATAAGTAGCTATTAAGCTCACTAAACAACCTCCAGCATCATTGCTACCTAAGCCATATAATTTGCCATCCTTTTCAATTGGCTCAAATGGATCAAGCGTATAGCCTTTATTTGGCCTAACGGTATCATGGTGCGAGTTCAATAATATAGTTGGCTTCGCTGCATCAAAATGTAGATTCTTTGACCAAATATTATTTTTTACCGTATCATATTTGACTTGGTGCTGATCAAAAAATTGCTGAATACAATTGGATGTATTTGATTCTTCTTTACTAAAAGAAGGTATAGCTATAAGTGCTTTGAGTAATTGTATCGCTTCTTGTTGAAGCGCTTTGACTTCCTTGTTATTTTCTTGTATATGATGCTGTTGTAACATTAGATTTTGATTGTGGTACCTGCAGTACCGTTAATTAATTCATTCATTTTTTCTGCCTTGCCAATCATGACGGATTGTACACCACCAGCTAAGGCTAAATAAGCATTGTCGATTTTTGGCACCATTCCTTCAAAGATGATTTTATCTTCTTTTAGTTTGGTGTAACTGGGTTGATCGATTTTTGCGATGATTGAATTTGGATTATTCAAGTCTAATAAAACACCCTCTTTTTCAAAACCATATATTAAATGCACATTGTAAAGCGAAGCCATTTCTACTGCAATGGATTGTGCAATTGTATCTGCATTGGTATTCAATAATTGTCCTTTCCCGTCATGTGTGATAGGCGCAATCACCAATCTCATTTGACTCGAAAGTAAAGTCTGTACCAATTCCTTGTTGACCCCATCTACATCTCCAACAAATCCATAATCAATGGAGGCATGCACTCTTTTATGTGCTTGTATCAAGTTCCCATCTGCACCAGTCAACCCAATTGCATTCACGCCAATGGATTGAAGTTGCGCAACGATATTTTTATTGATCGCGCCCGCATACACCATGGTCACAATTTTAAGTGTGGCTGCATCAGTCACCCTTCTGCCCTCAATCATAGTTTGTTCCACACCCATATCGCTTGCCAAACTGGTTGCTAATTTTCCACCCCCGTGCACTAAAATAGCCTGCCCCTTAATGGTAGCAAATGCTTCAAGACATGCTGTTAACAATGCTGGATTGTCAACAATATTGCCTCCTATTTTAATGACGTATAAAGATTCCATGAGTATTAATTATTCCATTATGATTGAATACTATTGATCGATTTTAAAATTTCAGCTAAAACCGCTTGTGCTGCCCAAACTCTATTAGAAGCTTCTTTAGTAACCAAACTATTTGGGCCATCTAACACTTCATCACTCAATTCCACATTGCGACGAACAGGCAAACAATGCATCAATTTTGCTTGATTGGTTGTTGCTAATTTCTGGTTCGTCAACATCCAGCTTTGGTCAGTACTCAATACTTTCCCATAATCATTATAAGCACTCCAGTTTTTTACATAAACAAAATCGGCATCCTTTAATGCAGCGTCTTGAACATGTGTGATGGTTGCGCCATTGGTATACTGAGTAGCTAGTTCATATCCAACAGGATGCGTAATGACAAAATCTGCTTCACCCCATGCATTCATCCATTCACTAAAGCTATTGGACACACATTGAGGAATCGATTTTATATGAGGCGCCCATGTTAAAACCACTTTTGGTTTTTTATGCTTTAAGGTTTCATTTGAAGCCATTGCTTCTTGAATCGTAATAATATCTGTCAATGATTGCAATGGATGCAATGTTGCCGACTCTAAACTCACCACAGGGATGCCTGCGTATTGAATAAATTGATTGATAATTTTTTCACTATAATCATCTGCCTGATGCACAAGTCCTGGAAAAGTCCTGATACATAAAATATCAAAATAATGACCAAGTATCGGTGCTGCATCTTTAATATGCTCTACAGTAGTGCCATTCATCACTGCACCTTCTGTAAACTCTAATGCCCATCCTTCTTTATCTACATTAAAAACAATTGCTTCCATTCCTAAATTCTGTGCAGCCACCTGTGTACTTAATCTAGTTCTCAGACTTGGATTTAAAAACAACAGGCCAATTCTCTTTCCAACACCTAAATGTTTATCGAGCAAGGGAGATGCCTTATATGCTAATGCTTTTTGTACTAAAGCATTAATATCTGTTACATCCTTTACACTAATAAATTGTTTCATGTACACTATTTAAACAGTCTTTTGTTGCAGCTGCGCAATCGCATCCTGCAATCTTTTTAAAAATAAATCGATATCGTCTTTTGTGATGGCTAAAGAAGGTAATAATCGAATTACATTCGGTTTTGCTTCACCAGTAAATACTTTAAAATCGTTTAACAAGGTTTTCCTAATTTCTTGGAATTGATCTTCCATTTCAAAACCAATCATCAAACCTCTTCCTCTCACAACTTTTACGCCTTGAATTTGTTTTAATTGCTGAATAAGGTATTCCCCATTGATTTTAGCTTGTTCAATTAATTGTTCTTTTTGCATGACTTCAATCACCGCTAGGGCAGCTGCACATGCCAAAGGATTACCTCCAAATGTGGTGCCCAACATACCAAACTTTGCTTGAATATGTGGCGCAATCAATATGCCACCAATTGGAAAACCATTGCCCATCCCCTTCGCCATTGAATAGATGTCTGCGTTTACACCAGCATGGTCATGTGCAAAAAACTGACCTGTTCTTCCATAGCCACATTGCACGCTATCCGCAATATAGACTGCGCCAAAATCATCACATGCTTTTCTGATCGCTTGTAAAAATGGCACTGTAGCTTCATGAATACCCGCAACTCCCTGAATTCCTTCAACGATCACTGCAGCAATTTGGTTTCCTTGCTCAGCAAAACAACTTTGCAAAGCAGCTATATCATTCAATGGTAAAAAGATAATATTATCTGTTTCATTCACAGGCGCCACAATACTTGGATTGTCTGTAGCAGCCACCGCTAAAGAAGTTCTACCGTGGAATGCCTTTTTAAAAGCAATGATTTTTTTTCGTCCAGTATGAAAAGAAGCAAGCTTCAAAGCATTCTCATTGGCTTCTGCACCGCTATTACATAAAAATAATTGGAAATCTTTTTTACCACTAATCGTATTCAATGCTTCCGCCAATTGAGCCTGTATAGGCATGATGACAGAATTAGAATAAAAAGCAATAGCATGTAATTGATCCTCGATTCTTTTTACCCAATGCGGATGGGTATGACCAATGCTTATAACAGCATGTCCTCCATACATGTCTAAATATTCCTGTCCTTTATCATCCCATACGCGGCTGCCTGCAGCTTTAGTGATTGCGATTGGGTTTAAAGGATATACATTGAATAAAGACATAAGGGATATTTTAGAATGTGTATGTAAAATAGATTGTTTTAAAAATAATTCGCTTTTAACTGCAAGCCGGTTGTTTCTTCAATACCAAATAGGATATTCATATTTTGCACTGCCTGTCCCACTGCACCTTTTAATAAATTATCTATCACAGTATGAATTGCAATCTTATTACCTTGTTTTTCGATATGTATTAAACACTTATTGGTATTCACTACTTGTTTTAAATCGATATTATTTTTGGATACATGCGTAAATACATGTCCTGCATAATAAGCCTCGTATAATTCATACAATGCTTCAATTGACAAGTCTGTACTAATAACAGAAGTCACAAAAATACCTCTTGTAAAATCACCTCTCCAAGGCACAAAATGAACTTCCGCATTTTGATTGCCCTGTAATTGTGCCAAACTTTGACCAATTTCAAGCAAGTGTTGATGCTGCAATGTTTTATATGCTTGAATATTATTTGCTCTCCAGCTAAAATGACTGGTCGCAGACAAACTTTGTCCTGCGCCTGTTGAACCTGTAATACCTGTGGTATACACATCGTTTAATAATCCTTTCGATGCTAATGGCAATAAACCCAATTGAATGGCTGTTGCAAAACAACCTGGGTTAGCGATATTATTCGCTTGCTGAATGGCGGCTCTTTGCAATTCAGGCAATCCATATACAAATGTTCTATCTCCGATGAATGCAGTATTTGCAATTCTAAAATCCTGTGATAGATCTATCACTTTTACATTAGCAGCAATTGTATTTGCAGCTAAAAACTTTTTTGCATCTCCATGTCCTACACATAAAAACAAGACATCTATTGCCTGTTCTAAAGCATTTGCAAAAACTAGATCAGTGTCGCCTACTAAATCTGCATGCACTTTGCTTACTAATTCGCCTGCATTGCTGGCACTATGCACAAAAGTAATCACTGCATTAGGATGGCGCAATAATACACGTAGTAATTCACCACCTGTATATCCCGCTCCTCCAACAATCCCAATTTTTACTTTTTGCATTTTGTATTATTTATTTGATTCTTTTACATGATGATAAATACCTACTTGATTGCCGAAAATTTTAGTGAATCCTCTTACATCAGCACCTGTCCATCCTGTATTCATCTCTCCATACTTACCAAATTTGGCACTCATTAAATCATTTGCAGATTCAATACCAATAATTTGAAAACGATATGGATTCAATTGTATAAAGACCTCGCCTGTTACTTGTTCTTGAGAATTCTTTAAGTAAGCTTCTATATCACGCATTACCGGATCTAAGATCTGTCCTTCGTGCAACCAGTTGCCATAAAATTGCGCCAACTGATCTTTCCAAGATAATTGCCATTTCGTCAACACATGTTTTTCTAAAGCATGGTGTGCTTTTAAAATCACCATTGGCGCAGCTGCTTCAAAACCAACCCTTCCTTTGATACCGATAATCGTATCACCCACATGGATATCTCTACCAATACCATATGCACCAGCTATAGATTGAATGTATTGAATGGCAGCAGTTGGATGTGCAAAGCTTTCACCATTCACTTTTACAATTTCTCCTTTTTCAAAACCAATCACCATTTCTTCTGTAGCGCCTTCTTTGGTCATTGGTGTAGGCCATGCTGATTCAGGTAAGATGCCTTTAGAATGCAAAGTTTCTTTACCACCAACGCTTGTACCCCATAAACCTTTATTAATAGAATAAGCTGCTTTTTCAAAATTCATGTCCACCCCTTTTGACTTTAAGTAGTCAATCTCCGCTTCCCTACTTAATTGTAAATCACGAATGGGGGTTAATATTTCAACACCAGGAATTAAGATCTGAAAAATCATATCAAAACGCACTTGGTCATTACCAGCACCTGTGCTACCATGCGCCACTAATTTGGCGCCAATTTTTTTCACATGTGCAGCAACATGTAAGGCCTGACTCAAACGTTCAGCACTCACACTCAATGGATAGGTATTGTTCTTTAAAACATTACCGTAAATTAAATACTTAATAATGCTATCGTAATAACCTTCAACAGCTTGAACAGTTGTATGAGTTTTAACACCTAATGCATAAGCATGTGCTTCAATTTTTTTCAATTCAGCATCATCAAATCCACCAGTGTTCACTACAACGCTATGCACTTCTAATCCTTTATCTTCTGATAAATATTTAACGCAAAACGTAGTATCCAAACCACCGCTAAATCCTAAAACAACTTTTTCCATGCTCTTTTATTTTTTTGGTTCATACAACATCGCAGTACACATACAGTTCTTGCGATCTTTACTCATTAGAATTTCATAATTCACACAGCTTTTACAGCCTGCCCAGAACTCTTCATCATCCGTCAACTCACTATAGGTCACTGGTTCGTAACCCAATTCACTATTGATTTTCATCACGGCAAGTCCAGTCGTTAATCCAAATATTTTTGCATCTGGATAAGTGTCTCTAGACAATTGGAAGATGGCTTGTTTGATTTGCTTAGCAATACCACTTTTTCTAAATGCAGGTGCTACAATCAAACCACTATTTGCAACAAATTGACCATGTTGCCAAGCTTCGATATAACAAAAGCCTACCCAATCACCGGCTTCGGTGAGTGCAATCACAGCTTTACCTTCTTCTATTTTTTGAGCCACATACGCTGGGCTTCTTTTTGCAATACCTGTTCCTCTTGCTTTTGCAGATGATTCCATTTCATCTGTAATCGCAATTGCATAAGATACATCGCCAACAAGGGCTACACGTACAATTATTTTCTGTTCCAATGATCAATAAAATTTAAAGGAATGACAGTTCTGGCGTTAAAATGCTTTCGGGGATTTTTCCACTGATAGGGGCAATTGCCAACTGCTCGTCCTATCAGAATCCGCGTCGCGGAGATTGCGGCAGCCTAATGGGGCTGTGCAAAACAAGGGTAGCTGCAAAATTTGCAGTCATCATATTTGTATGTTTGTTTCCCTGTTTCATGTTGAGCACAAAATTATGCAATAAAATAGACAAAATAGGCCTTCCTCAAGGGCAAATTTGAATTTTATAGGCTTAAAACACCCATTTAGCCCCCTATATGAATACTTGTTAGTTTTTAAGCCGCTCATTTTTGCCTCCATTTTAAACGAAGTCCTAACTTTGTAAAAATCATCACACATGAAAAAGACCATCTTGAATAGCTTTAGCTTCTTTGTACTTGGATCAAGTATTTTATTCACTGCTTGTGGCAATAACACAGCAACCAGCACCGCGATCATGGATAGCGCGTCGAATGTTGCTGCTGCAGATTCTGCTGTAACCTATGACATTAGTTTAGTGCAGAACAAAAAAGATCCTACATGTGGTATGCCTGTGACTGCGGGCATTAGCGACACTGCACATTATGAGAATAAAGTATTGGGCTTTTGCTCTACCGGTTGTAAAGAAGAATTTTTAAAAAATCCAAAAGCAAATATGGCTGCTGCAGAAATGCAATAAGATTATTTCAATAGCGATTATAAAAATGCCCCAGAGATCGTCTGGGGCATTTTAGTTATTGAAAAATAAATTTAACTAAATAAGTAATTGATATCTTCTTTGGTTAAAGACTTCACAAATCCATCTTCGTCGGAAATTAATTCTTTTGCAAGTGACCTCTTACGATCCTGCAGTTTCAAGATTTTATCTTCCACCGTATCATTACAGATCATACGATACGCAAAAATGTTTTTAGTCTGTCCAATACGGTGCGTTCTGTCAATGGCTTGTTGCTCTACCGCTGGATTCCACCAAGGATCTACGATATACACATAGTCTGCTGCTGTTAAGTTCAAGCCGACACCACCCGCTTTTAAAGAGATTAAGAAAACGCGACAGTTAGGATCATTTTGGAAACGATCAATTGCTTTTTCTCTTTCTTGTATGGTACTACTTCCATCAAAATATTCGTGGTCAATACCCAATTTCGTTAATGCTTCTCTAATCAATCCTAACATACCTAAGAACTGAGAGAAAACCAAGGCTTTATGTTCACCAATATTTTCTGCAATCTCACGAGTTAATTCTTCTAGCTTCACCGACTCGTTTGGATAAGATTCATCTTTAATGATCGCCGGGCTATCACAAATTTGACGCAATTTCATCAAGCCTTGTAAGATAGATAATTGCGCTTTTTGTACACCTTTCTCTTCTACTAAGCCCATCAATTTATCACGGTAATCATTTCTATAGGCTTCATAAATCTTACGTTGCGCTGCACCCATTTCACAGTATAAAACCATTTCCTGCTTTTCTGGCAAATCCTTTGCCACCTGCTCTTTGGTTCGTCTTAAGATAAATGGAAAGACAAATTTACGCAAATGCTCTTTTTGTTCTTTCTCGTCAAACTTATCAATTGGCATGGAGAAGTTATGCTTGAAATATTCCACTGAACCCAACATGCCTGGATTCAAGAAATTCATTTGCGCATAAATATCAAAAGTATTATTCTGTAATGGCGTACCACTTAAGCACAATTTATTTTCAGCCTCCAACAAACATGCCGCTTTAGTGACCTTACTCGTTGGATTCTTGATGGCCTGACTTTCATCCAAAATAACATAATCAAATTTCACTTCCACAAAATTCTTGATATCACTTCTTAAAGTTCCATAAGTAGTGATGATCACTTCTACAGAATTGTCTGTCAATTTTGCTTTATTCCTTGTACCACCATGGTGGATCATGAAACTCAAACTTGGGGTGAATTTTTTCAATTCATTCTGCCAGTTGAATAACAAAGTCGTTGGACAAACCACTAAGGCCAATAATTTTCCTTTTTTGGCTTTCAAATGCTGCAAGAAAGAAAGGGTTTGAATGGTCTTACCCAATCCCATGTCATCTGCTAAGATTCCACCCCAGCCTACATCGTGCAAATAGTTCAACCATTGGAATCCACTTGCCTGATAAGGTCTTAAAATTGGATCCAAATGTGCTGGAGGTGTTACATCAGCAATCGTATAATGCTCTCTGATTTTCTCAAACTTGCCTTCTAATTGGAAGATTAATTCTTCTTCATCTCTTTGTTGGTACAATTCGTCTAAAACAGAGAAATGGTATTTGCTCAGTTTTAAATTATCTGTCTTGCCTTCTCCAACTTTGAACAATAAGGCATATTTATTCAACCATTGTTCTGGCAAGACTCCCAGACTTCCGTCTTTTAATGGAACAAATTGTTGCTTATTCATCAACATCGTTTTGATGTCTTGTATGCTTACTTTTTGTTCGCCAAATGAAATTTCAACTTTAGCATCAAACCAGTCGGTATTGCTACTAATATATAATCTTGTGGTTGGCTTAGCCGTGTTGAATTTGAATTGCTTCAACTGCTCCGTGCCAAACAATGGAATTTGTTTTTCTTTAAGGGTGTCGATGAATAAAAAGAACCAATTGTTCTTTAATACCTCAGCGCCTTTCAAAGCCAATACATTGCCTTCATTAGGTCGAATGAACCCAGAATGCAATTGCTCTATAATACCCACCAATTGTCGTTCTGAAGCTAAATCTCTTTCTAAGATCATCAACTTGTCTCCCAATTGCTGTATCACTGAAGGACCGTCTTCTTTTTGCACCACAATATCATTGTATACAAACAAAGGTTCAAAAAATAGGTAATCACCATTCTCTTTCAAAAGAATTTGCAATTGTGGTTTCACCCCTTTCACTTTTTCCTGCGACACATGGTCTAATGCAACCACATAATTTTTAGACAACGGTAAAACTGTTGACTGCAAATAATTAGGCCATTCTTTAGCAGTTATTTTTTGATGCCCCTTAGGTAAGAATTGCTCTACCCAGTTTAAGTCCACCCTATTTTTCCAATAATAAAACTGCTGATCCTGCTGGAATAAATAATAAGATTTTGCATGGTTGTCCACTAAATCAACAGGCCCAGAAGGCAACAATACTTGCGCTTGTACAATATAATCTTCGCCGTTCTTCTCCACTTTAAAACTTGGCTGCACTGGATGGAAAACCAATTCAGACTTCACCAAATTGGCAGTGGTAAATGTTTTATTATGCCCAACAAAAAATGTAAATGGATGCTCAGATAAATCACGCCATACTTTTTCCATTTTAGGATGTAAGTATTCTTGCATCAATTCTTTTGTTTCGTCTGGCAAGCTGGCTTCATCTGAATGTACAATGGTATCCCAAATGCCTTGGAAAGGTGAATTCTTATTCAAGTACTTAGTCATCTCCACAGGTTGTAATTTCCTGACTGATTGCAACAAGGCTTTATCTTCTTCTTGCATATCATATGGAGTGACAAATTTTATGATATCAATTTTTTCAACTTTACCTACATATTCCGTTTCCTGCTCATTGGCCTCCCCTCTCACCACATGAAAAGACAAATAAGGATAATTATGTTCGTCTTGCTGAATGACTAAGCCATAACGTTGAATTGTTTTTTGTGCCCCCTTGGTTGGCGTATCGTCAATATCAGCCGTATCCAGTTTTTTACTAAGTGGCTGAAATCTTACTACTTCTATAGGTGGTGCTTTAGTCACCGATTCTCCCCCATTCACTTTTTGAATACTAGGGTCTAGTACTTTTAAGAAAGGTTTCCCATCGTGGTAAGTGAATTCAAACTTGTCTTTTATATCGTCAGCAAGGCTGTAACCATACAAGGCCAGCAATTTATTTTTTTCTCTATCCCAGTTACGAATGGTCTCAAAATAATCTGCTCCTTTTAATTGAAACAATTGTAATAAGAGGATTGTTTTGTGGATACACAAAGGATAAGCCGTCTCAGACAAACAATCACAAGATGTATCAAAAAAACGTTCTTCATTTTTTTGAATGATCAAATGATGGGTCTTCCCTTCCATATCCAATTCTGCCACCACTTTTTCATTTTCACTTGAAATGATATGTGGACGAATCGTTTTCAAGGTTTGTTCTGCTTGATCGAATGTCGCAGACGAACAAAGCATCTTGATCGATTTAAGATCGATGGCTTTGGTTCTAAGTAAGGTATGGGTCGTTTTATAAGAAGCCGCTTGGTATTCCAATTGGTTCTTGTCCATTAAGTCTTGAATAAAAAACAAAGCTGCAGCCTTATGCCTACATACTTCAGATAAATTATAAGGACAACCGCATCTTAATGATAAAGTTGCAGGTGAAGCAAAATTTTCAATGGTTACTTTGTAATAAGTGCTATAGCCATCGTCTTTTACGCGACAATGAATGTTGCCAATCATTGGATCGAATTTGACCAATTCGATATTTTTTAATGCAAAAATGCGTTTACCACGACGGATCACTTCTTCGGTGCCGTAACTATAAATATGTTTAACAAGATAAGGTAGTGCCATAATTAAAAAATGCAAATTACCCTCTGTAAAAAGGGCAATTTGCAAATGTACAACTTTATGGGCTATTCTGGGGAAAAACTACCCCTGATTCACCAAGGCCCCACTTTTAAAAATTGGCAAGGCCGGAGCAATATCTTTGGTGACACAGTATTGCATGTCTGCTTCTAAGCCATAAGCCGCCAAACGGTGCCAATGGGTCACTGTTTTAATATATTCAGATAAATTATCTTTATGTTGATTGTATAATTGATTGGCCATAAAACTACTATCACAATGGATGGTGAAATGGTCCTTTATTTCCTCAATGACAGCACCTGCAAAAAGGGCATCTTCAATATTAAAACGATTCTTCCAGCCAGAACAACCTAAAATTACCGGCGCATTTTGTGCTTTTAGAAATTCCACCACTTTTGTCAAATTTGGAAAAGAACCAGTGATGATTTCTTTAGCACCTTGATTCAATGCCATATGTAATAATTTAGTGCCATTGGTGGTGGTAATCACTAAGGTTTTATTTTCTATAAAAGACCTTGGATATTCTGATGGTGAATTACCATAAGCCAAACCAGGAATAATTTTTCCATCACGCTCCCCTGCTGTAATGCCACCAGTTTGTTTTCCCATTTCAATACAATGCTCAGCAGAATCTACTGGGATAATTTTAGTGGCACCATTGTACAAAGCAGTGGCCATGGTAGATGTGGCTCTAAATACATCAATGATCACTACAACACTGTCTTTGATTTCATACAATTCTAATAAAGAAGGAGAAAGAATTGTATGTAAGGATGGTTTCAATTTATCGTTTGTTTGCATAGGCGGCAAAGATACAAATTGTATACTTTATTCTGTTTCTTTTGTGCTTTTTTGCTTGCCCAAAAGGAGGATTTCATTCAAAACAATCTCAGTAACTGTTCTTTTTACTTCCTGCTTATCCGTATAGACATTATTGACCAAACGCCCTTCTATAGCGAGTTCCTGCCCTTTAAGCAAATTCTTTTCTGCATACTCTGCAAGCTTTGACCATGCAACTAAGTTAAACCACTGTGTATCCTCCTGCCATGCTCCTTGCGCATTTTTAAATCCATCATTGACTGCTAAACTTAGCTGTGCTAATTTTTTGTTTTCATCAAAAATTTTGATTTCTGGATTGGCACCCAAATGTCCAATTAACTGAACTTTGTTTTTCATTGCTTTCATAACGGTATATTTTTTGAATACCAAAAATGCAAATAAACGAAACGCCTATTTCAAGTATTTACCGCAATAAAAAAGGGGACCAAGGTCCCCTTTCAATCATATCATAAGTCCTTTTTATTTAAAAGGAAATTTCACCACTTTTGCTTTTACTAAGGTGTTTCTGATATCAATAAAGATCTCAGATCCAACTGCAGCATGCGCTGTAGACACATAACCTAAGCCAATCGCTTTGCCTAAACTTGGTGCCTGTGTACCCGATGTTACAGTACCAATGGCATTTCCTGCAGCATCTTTAATCACATAATGATGACGAGGAATACCACGATCAATCATTTCAAATCCTACCAATTTCTTAGTCACACCAGCTGCTTTTTGCGCTGCTAAGTTTTCTGAATTGGTGAATGTTTTATTGAATTTTGTGATCCAACCTAATCCAGCTTCTAACGGGCTAGTGGTATCATCAATATCATTGCCATATAAACAGAAGCCCATTTCTAATCTTAAAGTGTCTCTTGCACCCAATCCAATAGGCTTTAAACCAAATGCGGCACCCGCTTCAAATAATGCATCCCATACTTTATTGGCATTGTCATTTACATCTTCAAAATAAATTTCAACACCACCTGATCCTGTATACCCTGTGGCACTAATCAAGACATTATCGATGCCTAATAAATCTCCTTTTACAAAACTATAATAAGGCAGGTTCAACACATCCATCTTGGTCATGCTTTGCACAATCTTAGTGGCATTAGGTCCTTGGACAGCCAATAGCGCTGTCTTAGCACTGATATTATGCATCTCTACGCCGTTTGTGTTGTAGCTGCTAATCCAGTTCCAGTCTTTTTCTATATTAGACGCATTCACCACCAACATATATACTTTGTTCTTCTCAACACAATACACCAATAAGTCATCCACAATACCACCAGTGGTATTCGGCAAACAACTATACTGCGCTTTGCCATCTTCCAATACAGACGCATCGTTACTTGTCACACGTTGAATTAAATCCAAAGCATGTTCTCCTTTCAAAACAAACTCACCCATATGGCTTACATCAAATACGCCAGCACTATTTCTTACTGCTGCATGCTCGTCATTAATACCTGTATAACTAATAGGCATATTGTAACCTGCAAATGCTGCCATTTTAGCGCCCAAAGCAATATGCTTATGGGTAAAAGGGGTGTTTAGTATTTCACTCATCTTAATTTGAATTTGGGCAAAGTTAACTAATAAATACAAACGCCCTTCTAGAAAGAAGGGCGTTTTAGTATTACAAAAATCACAACTGAATCCAAAACTAATAGGTAAAGCGCTGTATCAATAAGTGCAGGTCCTCTGCTTTTTGCGCAACAGCTGCTACTTTACTTAATCCCGATGGTGCTTCAACTGCTATTTGCTGCGTTTTTTTAACAGTTGCAGACTCTTTTTTATTGCCATTTTTTTCTGCTTTCTTTTCTTCTAAAGCACGGTCAATTTTTTCCAATTCCTGGATTTTTTGTGCCCTAGTTTTCTCCAAGTCTTGTTCTAAATTTTCACGGTCTTTTTTCAATTGTTGCAATTGTTCTTCCATCACATCGATATTACCGTCTTGACGATGGTAATCTTCCTTCTCTTCTTCATCAAAATCAGACTTGATCTTTTCCAATCCATCCGCAGTCATTCTATATTCTACGCCTCTATCATATGAATAAGATTCACTATCCCAATTTTCATCCCATTCATCTACCCAAGTGTCAGCACCAAAATCATTCATTGTTTCGGAACGAATCCCTTTATGATTCACTCTGATATTGGTTTGAGACCATCCTTTATTGGTGATTTTGAAGCGCTTACCTACAGGCACCGCAATGGTCATGATCACATGCTGGTTTCTAAATTTATCTTTTTTAGTGATGGCAATGCCTCTATCTAATAATAGCGTACTGTCTTGCTGTGTAACTGAAAAATTAATTTTCTCTGCAAGCATATTGGCTTCACTGATTGACTTACCATTGCTCATCGTCACATATTTCACTTCAAAACTATCTGTCTTAGATTGAACAATTCTAATTTTTAAATTTCTTACGCGCACAGTGTCTTCATCGAACACTTGGAATGGTTCAATATTAAACCATCTTTGTTCATAATATTTCATCTTAGGCGCCGCAGTCACTTCTAAATAATCCACCCCTGGATTGGTTAATGCAATCACTTTTTCTACTGGCTCACTTCTTTTAGAGAAGCTCTTTGTCAAGCTAGAAAAGAACATGAATAACATCACCCAACCCAAAGCCCATAAGGCCAAGAAGCTAGAACGCACCCAAATATTTGCTTTCTTAAATCCTGCAATCTTACGTACAATCGAAGTCACGATGGCAATCACAGGTACCCAAATAAACAGGATAATAGTACCAACTGCCAAACCAGATTGTGCACCTTCTTCCAAGATGAATTTCTTCAATGGCAATAATCCAGTTGTCACCACACCAATACCAAATAAAGCAGACAAGACGGACACGATGATGATACCAAGAATAAAATACACGAATGCTTTCATTAAGATAGTGATCGTACGTCCAAAATAATACATACAACCAGTTCTTTGTGCAAGTGAAGTTGGCTCATTCGAACTTTGACCTGATGCATCATTTGCATGATGCTGTTCTGAAGGTTTTTTATATTTATCAAATGAACTACCCCAAGCTTGTGCTCTCTTGCTAAAACCTTCCATATCTGTTTGAATGGTATTCTTAATACTGTTGATATCTACTTTTTCTCCTACCATTTCTAATTTATCTGCACTGGTTCTAGCTTCTGGCAAAACCAACCACAACACGATGTACACGAAAACTGCACCAGGACTAAAAGTCAATCCCATGAAATTAGAAAAATCATCAAATTCCCAGAATTGGAATAAATGAAAATGATTCCAATTGAAAATAAGTACGATCGTTGGGATTAAAAATAAGATTCGAATGATTGAAACTTTTACACCAAAATATTTAGCCAATCCTGCACACACACCACCAATTATTTTATGATCAATGTCTCTAAATAATCTTTTACGTACACCACCCACTTCTTTTACAGAAGAACTAGGCACCGCTATCCATAAAATTAAATAAGCCAATAAATTTGCCCCAGGTAATAATATCCAAAGTATTCGAATAACGAGTGGATCTAGGCTAAAATAATTTGCAATACCACTACACACACCACCCAATACTTTGTTTTGCTCATCACGGTATAATCTTTTATGATAAGCAGGTCCAGCATTTTGTTGTGTATTGCTATAAGACTGATCGGTATGCGTATTTGTATGAGCGTTTGAGTTTGCTTCAAACCCGTCCTGTGCTTCAAAATCAGCAGGGCGACCAATACTTGCAATGATCAATTCAATGTCTTCTGCGGTGATACATACTGCACCTTTTTTAAGGCGGTCATCACATAATTCAGCGACGCGACATTCAATGTCATTGATGATTTCGTCCTTACCTTCTTCTTGATCAAAGTAGGTTCTTAAACTTTCTATATATTGTTTCAAATTTTCATAAGCCATCTCTTCGATAGGAAGGATGCGACCTTGGAAATTGATATTAATTACTTTTTTCATTGTCATAATATTTATTGAGCAGCTTCTGCTTCGTTAACAATTGGGGTTGCCTTTGGCGCAATAATGGTTTCTACCGCTGTCGCCATTTCTTTCCAAGTTTTGTGTAACACATCATAAGCTTGCTCCCCTGCTTCTGTCATTACAAAATATTTTCTTGGCGGACCACTGATGCTTTCTACCCAACGATAGTTGAGTAAGCCTGCATTTTTCAAACGTGTTAACAATGGGTACAATGTACCTTCCAGAATATGCAAATTGGCCGCTTTCATTTGTTCAACAATATCACTTGGATATACCTCCCCTTGTTGAATGATGGACAATATGCAAAACTCCAAAACGCCCTTGCGCATTTGACTTTGTGTGTTTTGAATATCCATAACTTTAATTTATAACACAAAGCTAAGGAGATTTAAGGTACTATGCATCACATAGTACCAAGTTTTTTAAAGTAGTATACAAAATAAAATGCTAAGTAATTGAATATCAACACTTAGCATTTTAAATAAATTTTTGAGATTATATAAATCCAGGAACAATGGTAAAAATCGAGGCTTAATACACGACTAATTCATAAAAATCTTCTGGCTGTAGGTATTTATTGGCCAAAGCCTGAAGGTCAGCTGGCTGGATTGCTCGTACCGTTTCGATGGTTTTATTAAAGTATTGAATATCTAAATCATTCAACACATAAGTCTTCCATCGATTCATGATCTGGAATGGACCATCTAGATCGCCTAACAAAGCCCCCAACATATAATTTTTAACCAATTTTAACTCCCCTTCATCTACCAATTCATTTCTTAAGATAGCCATCTCTTTATAAACCTCTTCAATGGTTGCGCTACACACATCTTTGCCAGCATCGGTACTGATCATCCAAGCACATTCTTGCACATGGTTCTGTAAGTAACTATGAATACCATAAGTGTATCCTTTGTCCTCTCTGATATTGCGCATTAATCTTGATCCAAAAAATCCACCAAATAAATTATTCAATACCTGTGTTGCAGGAAAATCTGGATGGTGTCGATTGGGAAACCTTCTTGCCATACGAATAGAACCTTGCACCGAACTTGCATCATTGACTATCGAATATTTCTTTGTGGTCGCAGAAAGAATAGGATGCTCATAAGTTGGTAAAGTTTGTTGGTTGAGTGGCAAACTACCAATGTATTGATTCATTAAGCTTTGCATGTTTTTAGGAAACTTGCCAGCCATGAATACAACTGCCTTACCATGTTTGTAGAAACGATCGTAATACTTCACCAGATCTTCTCTTGTAAGGTTGTTGAATGCAGCTTCTGTAGAATAAGTACCATAAGGATGGTTGATGCCAAACAAGTATTCATCAATCAATCTATTTGCGATAAAATCACTCTTCTTCAAATTCAAAGTCAACCTTTGTATTTGATTTTGTTGGTAGATTTTTAATTCTTCTTCGGGAAAATTTGCTTCTGTCACCAATTCACTCACCACAGGTAACAAAGCCTCAAAATGCTTTGACAAGGTGTGCAAATTGATGGTAGCTGTTTCATTATAACAAGTTCTATTCACATAAGCACCATAGAACTCAAAATGATCGTTCAATTCAAACGCCGTTCTTTTATGTGTGCCATTCTTTAATAAAAAATTAGTCGCAGCAGCTACCCAGTTTTTTTCTTCATAGCAATTGCCTGCAAAAAAAACCAAGTCCATCATCATCACCTCTTCTGCTCCACCTTCATAACTATATACTTCTACCCCATTGTCTAATGTAAAATGTTGATAGGGTTTCAGTTGAATATCAAAATCAACGGCATCCTTGATCAACGGCGCTTTAATTCTATCTAATGCCATGTTTTAATTTTTACTGTAATAATATAATGTGTTTCTATTGCTGTCTTGGAAGATCGCATTTGCAGTTGCCTGAATCTTTTCTGGTGTTACTGCTTGGTACTTCTCCAATTCCTTATTCATCATATCGGCATCTCCTAATAATTCATAAAAAGCCAAGCTATGTGCACGGTTCATGATACTCATGTCTTCAAAACAAATAATGCTCTCAGTTTTATTAATGACTTTCTGCACTTCTTTTTGAGGTAGTAATTCCTGTTTAATTTTATGCACTTCATCTAAAACCGCTTGTTCTGCCACTGCCATGCTTACCCCTTTTACCAATTTACCTTCAATCACCAATAAGCCTGGATCAACGGTGCCAAAATGATAACAATCAATCGAAGAAAATAATTGTTTTACTTTTATCAATTGCTCATACAATCTTGCAGAAGCACCTCCACCCAATACTTCCGTAATTAAATCGGTCTCGTGATAGCCTGCATCAAATCTACCTCCCATATGCCAGGTCATCATCAACATATCCATTGGCACATCCGCACGCACTTCTAATGACTTTGATTTTTCTTGTACCGGCTCTTTTGGTAAATTTCTATGGTATGCTTCACCAGCAGGAATTGGACCAAACCATTTCTCAGCCAAAACTTTTACTTGTTCTGTTGTCGTATTCCCTGTCACTACTAAAATGGCATTATTAGGTCTGTAAAATTTAAAGAAAAAATCTTTTACATCTTGCATCTTCGCATTTTCTACATGGGATAATTCTGCGCCAATGGTCATCCATTGATAAGGATGTTTCGTGTAAGCCAATGCACGCATTTTATGCCAAGCATCTCCATAAGGTTTATTGATATAATGCTCTTTAAATTCTTCACAAACCACTTTTCTTTGCACTTCTAAACTCTTCTCACTAAAAGCAAGTGATAACATACGGTCACTCTCTAACCAAAATGCTGTTTCAATATTTTCTGCTGGTATTTGGCAATAATAATTGGTTAAATCATTGGTGGTATAGGCGTTGTTTTCACCACCTGCTCTTTGCAAAGGTTCGTCATATACTGGGATGTTCACACTGCCACCAAACATCAAGTGTTCAAAAAGGTGGGCGAACCCAGTTTGTGCAGGATTTTCGTCCTTAGCACCTACATTATATAAGACATTTACAACCGCCATGGGTGTACTTGTATCTTGGTGTACTAGCACCTTCAAGCCATTCTCTAATTGGAATCTGTCAAATTGTATCATAAGGACCACAAAAATAAGCTTAAAACGCACAACCATTTGACGTTAAGGTTGTTTAATTAGTAACTTCGCACCATTAATTGAAAAATATGCAATTAGAACAACTTTACCAGAAAGCACTGAATTTTGAATACTTAACAAAAGAAGAGGGTATGTTCCTTTTCGAAAACGCCCCATTGGCTGAATTAAGCTATGTGGCCGACAGTTTAAGAAAGAAACAAGTACCGCATGGTAAAGTGACTTGGCAGATTGACCGTAATTTGAATACGACCAATGTGTGTATTGCCAATTGTAAGTTTTGTAATTTCTACCGCATCCCTGGACATCCTGAATCCTATATCACCGACATGGATACTTATCGTGTGAAGATCAAGGAAACTATTGCTTGGGGTGGAGATCAGTTGTTATTACAAGGCGGACACCATCCAGAACTTGGATTGGATTTTTATGCCAATTTATTTAGACAGATCAAATCTGAATTCCCAACGATTAAGTTACATACACTAGGGCCCCCAGAGATTGCACATATCGCAAAATTGGGTGGATTTACGCATACCCATGTATTAAAAACTTTGCAAGAAGCAGGGATGGATTCCTTACCTGGTGCGGGTGCAGAGATTTTAGTAGACAGAGTAAGAAGACTGGTATCCAATGGAAAATGTGGTGCAGAGGAATGGTTAGAAGTGATGGCCGCAGCACATCAATTGAATATTACGACAAGTGCTACCATGATGTTTGGACACGTGGAAACTTTAGAAGAGCGCTTCATCCACTTAATCAAAATCAGAGAAGTACAAGATAGAAAGCCCGAAGGTGCAAAAGGATTTTTGGCTTTTATTCCTTGGACCTTCCAAGACGTAGACACTTTATTGACAAAAATTAGAGGGGTACATAATTTAACCACGACCGAAGAGTATATCCGTATGATTGCGATCAGTCGTATCATGTTGCCTAATATCAAAAATATCCAAGCAAGCTGGTTGACTGTAGGTAAAGCCACAGCACAGGTTTGTTTAGAAGCAGGCGCCAATGATTTTGGTAGTATCATGCTAGAGGAAAATGTGGTAAGTGCTGCAGGTGCGCCACATAGATTCACCTATAAAAGTATTCAAGAAGCCATTAAAGAAGCTGGATTTGAGCCTCAATTAAGGAACCAACAATACGAATGGCGTGAACTACCTCAAGACATCCAGGAGCAGACCATTAATTACTAGCGCTCAAAGCATTTTTGCTTTAAAATAATGTATAAAATCTTTAGCGGTCCTGTAACTTTTTACCTAAGCCCACGTTTAACCAATTAAACAAGGATTAAACCAGACAGATGACGGATAAAGCGTACAATGATTGTGTAGATAATTTTGCCGACGGGGTGTACCGATTTATTGTAAAAAATATTCGACACCAGGAAGATGCACAGGATATTGTTCAATCCGCATTTGAAAAGTTATGGGTGAATCGTACTCAGGTGCTTCCTGAAAAAGCTAAGTCTTATTTATTTACAGTGGCCTATCATCAAATGATTGACCATATCCGTAAATCCAATAAGATGACCTTGGTGGAAGAAACTGCCATCCCCCAACAACCAATCAGACAAGAAGACGCTGAACTAAAGCAGATTTTAATGCGTGCTGTCAATGAGCTGAACCCAACACAAAAAAGCCTTGTTTTATTGAAGGATTATGAAGGATATACTTACCAAGAAATTGGCGAGATCATGAACCTATCCGAGAGTCAGGTAAAAGTATACCTACATAGAGCTAGATTGATTTTAAAAAATAAATTATCCGCTTACGCGCCAACAGCATCCTAATGCAGATTAACGACACCACATACGAAACTATTTTCTTGTTATATATCGACAAGGAGTTGAGCCAAGAAGAAAGCTTGGAAGTGGATGCATTCATTGCTGCAAATCCAAACTATGCTTTGCTGATGGAGGAATTAAAGGCAACAGTCGTTGCTCCAGAAAAATTGGGTTATCCTTTTAAAGCAAATTTAAAACAGCCCATTGCTGAAACGGATTTAGAAACTATAGAAGAAGATGAGGATGAAGTAGAAAATTGGAGTCAAACTTATTCTAATTATCTAATGCAGGATATGCAGGCGATTCCAGGATTGTCTACTCAATTTAAAAATGGTTTGAAAAAAGAAGCCCCTTCAACAGGCATTTTAGTCAAACCTTTCGGGTTCAATAAAAACAAATTCGCTTACGCTGCAGTTGCCGCATTGTTCATGGTTTTCTTAGGTTATCAGCAATTGACAAAAGCACCTTCATTTAATATGGCTGCTTCTAATTTTGTTGCTGTCAATACTCAAAATATAAAGGTTGGCCAATTATTAAAAGAATCAAATCCTGCTCAAGCAAATAATACAATTTCAAGGAATAGTCAATCCAATCCATCCCTTGTTCAAGATAAAAATGCAAATAATTTTGATCAAAGCACTGCAGAATCAAATTTAATTGCACCTAATGTAAATTCAGCAACAGTTCAGTTTACAGAATCGAATAAAAATATCGCTATTGTTGAACCAATAGAATTGAATACCACTGCAAGGAATACTACTATTCCAGAAAAAGTGGCCAATGCTTTAACGAATACTTCAACAAGTGCCATGGATACCGATACTGAGCTAGCAACAGATGCAACTGCACCTGTTAGTTATGAAATCATTGACACAGATGATCCCAATAGAACCATCTATATCGCCAATTTGGAAATAGACGGCAATAAGCTAAGAGGCCTTAAAAGAAAAGTAGGCAGCATCTTCAAGAACAACAAATCAGAACGTAATAAATAATTAAATAAAGCCATAAAATATGATACAAAAATTACTCTTTAGCTTATTATTAGTCGGGATAAGCTTCGTCAGTCAAGCACAATCCATCACAGCGATTATCAATACAAAAAAAGAAGCCTTCAAAATTAGTTTAGACAATCTTTTACAAGGCTCAGATACCATCATCAATGGTGTGGATACAGTGCGTATAGGCACTGATACTGTTAAGATTGGAAGCATCCTGATTGTCAATAAGTCTAATGCTTCTGAAAAACGTAATTTCAAAACATCTATCCGTATTGGAGACTCAAGTGCTCAATTTTTTAATGGCGATTTCAAAAAAACAAAAATTGAAATTGCAAAAGGACCAAAGAAATTAAAAAATCTTGAATCCAATTGGTGGACCTTTGATCTAGGCTTTGCGAATTACCATGACAAAAGCCCAATGATCTATTGGCTAGCAAGCCCATTGCCTAATAACCTATCCATCTACCCAGGACCTGTCTATTCTAAGAGCTTTAGCTTGAACAATAAAAAATCATCCAATGTGAATGTATGGGTAGTGCAACAAAAATTAAATTTGTACAAACACAAAATCAATTTAAAATATGGTGTGGGGGTTGAGATGTTCAATTTTAGATTTGATAAACCAATCAGCTTTAGAGAAGACATTTCGGGTTTTGTGAAATACGATGATGTGGTGTTTTCAAAAAACAAATTATTAGTAAAGTATTTAACCATTCCAGTACAAATCAATTTCAAACCAAATCCAAACCTAAGAAAAGGATTTTATGCAAGTGTAGGAATGAGTGCTGGTTATTTATTGAATGCCAAAAACAAACAAATCAGCGCAGAGCGCGGTAAAGAAAAGTTCGAAGGCAACTTTAACTTAAATGATTGGCGCATCGCAACTATCGGTGAACTAGGCATAGGTTCAATCCGCCTATATGGTTCTTATGGCATGAGCAACTTATTCAACAAGAGCCAAAGTTTCTATGACATGCAGCCATTTGCGTTGGGTTTGAGATTTAGCAAGTTTTAAAATTGTAGCAAGCGATTATACAAATAGAAAATGCCCCATATAATTGGGGCATTTTTAGTATTATAAAGCATCCATTACACCAATTCCTTCGCGCCAAAATAAGGCACTAATACTTCTGGCAAGTTAATACCTGTTTCTGTTTGGTAATTCTCAACGATGGCTGCATAAATTCTTGGTAAAGCCAATGAGCTACCATTTAAAGAATGAGTAAACTGTGTTTTACCTTCTTGGTCTTTAAAACGACACTTCATTCTGTAGGTTTGATAATTGTTGAAATTAGAAACACTACTTACTTCCAACCATTTTTCTTGTGCAGCGCTATACACTTCAAAATCATAGGTAATGGCAGAAGCGAAGCCCATGTCACCACCACATAATCTTAGGATACGGTATTGTAAACCCAAGCTGATTAATAAGTTTTCTACGTGTGCTACCATTTCATTCAAAGTGGCATCACTTTTATCTGGATGTACAATTTGGATGATCTCTACTTTTTCAAATTGGTGCACTCTATTCAAGCCACGAACCTCTTTTCCAAAACTACCTGCTTCTCTTCTAAAACAAGGAGAATAAGCAGTCATCTTGATAGGCAGGTCCGTGTCTTTTAAAATGGTATCTCTAAACACATTCGTTACAGGTACTTCGGCCGTTGGAATCAAATAAAAATCATCCTCAGTGGCGTGGTACATCTGCCCTTCTTTATCTGGCAATTGCCCTGTCGCAAAAGCAGACGCTGCATTCACCATATAAGGAGGGATATATTCTGTATACCCTGCTGCGGTATTAAAATCTAAAAAGTATTGTGTTAAGACACGTTGAAACTTAGCGCCTTTTCCGATGTACAATGGGAATCCACTTCCAGTGATCTTTGCACCTGTTTCAAAATCTACTAAATTGTATTTTTTAATTAAGTCCCAGTGCGCCAATGCGCCTGCTGGCAATACAGGTGTTGTACCTGATTGTTTCACCACCTCGTTCTCTTCTGGCGTTTTTCCTTTTGGCACTAAATCATGTGGCAGGTTCGGCAACTGCACAATCAAATTTTGAAGCTGTTGTTCCACTTCTACCATTTCTAGTTTCAATGGTTCTAATGCCGATTTCCAAGCACCTACATTTTGTTTGATCGCTTCTGCCTGGTCTTTCTCTCCCTTAGCCATATGATTGCCAATCTCCTTAGAAGCCGCGTTGACCTTGGATTGCAAATCATCAAAACTCGCTTGCAAACGCTTTCTTTGATCATCTATAGCAATCACTTGATCTACTATATCTAGGTTCGAAAAATGCTTGATCGCTAGTTTATCTTTCGCTAATTGGGTATGTTGTCTTAAATAGTTTACCTGTAACA
>ERZ650308.306-NODE-306-length-26234-cov-16.674014_pt1 | contig 26234 bp, 45 predicted proteins | sample MGYA00376244_ERZ650308 | MGnify/ENA primary metagenome ERZ650308 (study PRJEB26733, sample SAMN07839295) | wastewater metagenome | biome: small river; feature: stream; material: water | place: USA: North Carolina | collected 2016-04-26 ... | reverse complement strand
TGAACATCGTGCCAGACACCTGACCGCTTCTGAGCGGAGCACTTGATAACACAACACTGAGTGTCACGGTTTACTTTCTGAAGTAGACCGCCGCCCATGCCAGACACGTTCGTCGTAGCAAAGCCAGCGTTCTTCAGCGCCATAAGGATATGATGCACACCACCACGGTCGATACCATCACCCCAGAGGACACCAACATGGTCATCAAGGATCTTAAAGCCAGTAGGTGACTCAGTACCACCGAACGCATACCATAGAGTCTGGTAGATCCAAACCATCTGGTCAGCAGCCATCGGCCACTCTTCTGTAGGTGAATCAGGTCGCACAACAAATTTGCCATCACGGCTCATGATGCGGTCGTGAAGCTGAGTGCCAACAATGTTCTTAACAAAGTTCACAATGTCATAGGAATCACCAACAACACTGACAATTCCTGTAGGGAACTCATCAAGGATCTGCTCAATGATTGCAAGCTCGCCGTCAGCACCAAGAGAAGTCATGACTGCGTGCTCAGAAGCAGGCACAGAAAAACCGAGAGTAGACAGGTCGGCATCGTAGTAATCGTACGCAGCCTTCAGACCAGGCACAGTATCGGTACCTTGGAAGTTTACAAGGTGGGCCATACCACCTATACCCATCTGTTCAAAGCAGGTAACGCCACGCCCACCGAAATCGTGGAGCATGAAATCAATCCCAGTAACTCCACCGAGCGTCTCATTCATGTACTTCGAGTAGTCTTTCTTCACTTCACGAGAAAGTGTAGCTACTGTCGAAGTGTACCAGACGTGAGACAAGATTGTTTCTAGTGGCTCTGCTAGCCATGCACAATTTTCATCCGTAACTTGTACGTGAAAAAGAACGCTGTTGATCGGGTTTACAGAACCTTCAGGTACAGCCTGAATACGTACGGGTAGACGACCACCAAGCTTTTCTGAGATATAGGTCCAACCTTCCTCATTAAAGACACCGGGTCCCATGTGAGGGTTAATGAATTGCTTGGCTTCACGGATCTTGTTAGCGTCAACACGGCACCCGGTGAAATGCTTCAGTAGGATAGCTTGTAGTCCAAAGAAAACAGCCTCTTCATACTTCGCACCTTTACGCATCTCCCAGTAGAGGACCATGTTCTCAAGGTCCTTCTGTTGCATTTTCCAGTGTGAAAGCTTGTATGAATCGACACTGAGTATAATGTTATGATTTAGCTGGTCAATTAGTTCTTGATTCATAGTTCTTCTAATAGCCTTTCAAATAGTGCCCGGTGGCACTTGTTAAAGTCTTCAACTTTCAGATCTTTAATGTTAACCCACTGTGCCGTAGCTGCATCGTCAGCACCTACCGCTTTAGGTCGTTCACTCAGTGGGCCATATGGTTCAAATAAGAATAGACGAGTACGAATTTCATCTACTTCTGAACGGTAACGCCAATCATCCTGTGTAAATGATCCGAGCCATTCTGCGTGAACGAAAGACATGTCGATGCCGGTTTCTTCCATGACTTCACGGCGGGCATCATCCTCATCTGTTGAGTTAAGCTCGGCGAATCCACCAGGGAACATGTAACCTTCTGCAATATCTTTCGTGATAAGAAGTAGGTATTTGTTAGTCAGTCTCATCTTATCTGAGTACTCGTTCCATACTACAGCCGCATCTACACAAGAGTAGACCGTAGGGAAACGATTCTGGTTAGCCCAGATAACACCTTCTCGAAAACGTTTAGGAACATAGGGCCAATCGTACCTGCCAATATTTTCCCGTCGTCTGGTCGCAGAGTCTAGAGGATGCTCATCAATTTCATGAAAGTTAGGGTAGTTCCCACTATATACTTCTCGGAACGAATCCCGCCCGTGGTACAGAGTGACTTCTACTTCTTCATTGGTTAGCTGCATTGCAGCGCCATAAATAAGAGTGTCTAGGCTATTTGACCAGATCCTGTCGTCAGGATGATCCGCTAACTGTTCAATGATGTTAACTTGCGTGTCTGTGCTATGCCCGGTATCTGTTAGATGATCAGCGATCATAGCTGCTCTCATGTTGAAAGAGAGTGGGTTACGAGCCGTTGTTGGTAACGGTCCAACTCCAACCACAATAAGCGTATGATCATTTTCTCTGAGCGAAGTATCGATTAAATCGACGTGTGTGGCGGTCAGAATTTCTGTCTGAAATCGTCCTACGACGACGCCTAGTTTCTTCATGGGTAACTCGGGTCCTCTGCTCGGTCTAGTCTATTCTGAAGTTCTGTAATCTGATCTTCGATCTTCAGATTCCAAGGTGACTTGATTGTGATATGTTCATGCAACCGAGTCTGAAGTGATTCAACTGTTTTGGTTAAACTATCTACTGTTCCAGCTAGTGCTTCAATCGTTTCATGCATGGTTTCTAGTAGACCTTTTTCTGTCATTACTTCTTCTTTACGTAGTTGACGATACCGCCACCAACAATCATACCAACAATAAGTGTGATCATTTCTTGCTCCCTTTCGTCTTGGCTAGAAGTTTAAGCGCTGCCACTACCGTCTCAGGATCAAGCTGACCAATCAGATTAGCAATCTTTTCCTGCGGGGTCGGCTCAGTCTTGGCTCCTGCATCAGTTTTCTCTGGGGGATTAACGAGATCGATGACACGATCAGCAGCATCCTTAGCCAGGTCTGCACCAAAGTCAAGTAGATCCTTAACATCTGTTACTAGATTATCGATTACTGTATCAATTGTTTTGCTCATGTTACCTTCTTTGCTACGCCGCTTTTGACGGCTTCGTGGAATTTCTGAATATAACTGTCATCTTCGTAGTACATCGCTACGATTTCATCGTAATTTTCCCATCCATATTCTCTAAACCAACCCGAAGTGATCGACGTACAGACCTTCTCCAAAGCCATGAAGAACGCCGTGTCAGCGTCGGTTCCAAAAGGAATTACTGATCGCTCAAGAGCGAGTACGTAGGCTTCCTCCAGCACACCATAACGTTTTAATGGCTCTTCTAGAGCTTCAAACTTACTGCGGTCACTAAGGACCTGCTCACCATCTACAGCGTAGTAAGTGTACATAGGTCGGGGAAGATGAGCCACGGCCTGGTGAAGAGAATCATGGTCGTACTCGTACTTCAGTTCCCCTGACGTGATGAAGAACTCTTCCTTAGTACGTCGAAGATTAGGATGAGCATATTCATATGTTGCATCCATCCTAGCCTCGTAAAGGTCATAATCTGGGATACAGGCCCCCTCTTCTCTAAAGATCTGAATATCTTTCATTGTCTTCAGAAAGTGCGGAGAGTTTTTCTTGTAACGATGACTCATCTTCAGCATATAAAGGGTATCTACATTAGCGTAGACAACCTCTGACTGCCAGCCCTGTTCCCTGTCACCAGTGCGAAGGATATAGTCGTAGACTAGCTGCGAAGACGGATTATCTCTGCCGATAAATTCTGCATCTAGAATCACTTCATGTTCTGGGACTCCACCTGACCGCACAGTAAATCCTGCAGCCATGCCTGCATCCGTAGGCTTCAACCACTGCAAGTTGTAACCCTGTACTTGTGAACGTTTACGGACAAGTTCCTTAAAGTCATCAGGGTAACAAATGTAATCTGTCTCATAGTAAGAACCTGAACCTGTACCATGAACTCCATGATAACTTGCTGCTTCTGAACCTACAATTGCGAGTGGTTTCATTATTCTCCTTAACAATAAGCGGAAGATGACATCCACTGGCCCTTGTATCTATCCATCTCTTCAACTTCGTAAGCTTCGTAGATAACGCCGTACTCGGGATGATCAGGATCAACCCAATCTCCATCTTCATTCTCTACTAATCCCTTAAGCTCTTCGGCAGCGCCCAGGTCTAACGTCAGGTTACCCATGCGTCGATACTTATAACTTACTTCATACTCTAAAGCAATGTCAACGATACGGTTATCAATTGCCTGTTTGATCTTTTTCAGTTCATCTAGGGCCACCTCGGCACTAGGTTCATCTGTTGCTGTGAATTCTGCGATGAGACTGATGATATCTTCTGTTAGCATGGGAAATCTCCTGAGCTTACCCAGTCACCTTTTCGGTTACCGTACCAATCTTCTTCTCTATCATCTTCTAGATCGAGGTAGAGCCATTCATTACCGAATGAGACTTCGATCTCAAACTTCAAGCCGATTTCTCTAAGCTTATTCTGTAGGGTACCAGTGAGTATGCGTAATTCCTTCTCAACGTTCTCTGCTGCTTCTTTATCTACTGGATCAAGTGATTTAATTAGTTCTACTGCATCTGAAATATCCATTATTGCTCCCTTGGTGTATGTAATTCGTAAAATCTATCTACAGGGTTGGTATAGACTCCGAGATGAGCACTACTGCCAACATAAATAACCCAGTCTGGGTGGAAGGGGTGAGGTCCGATGACATAATAACCCCAATCATCTTGGTGGCCCTTCATGTCCCACCAAGATCCTGGCTCAGGTTGTTCCATTAGCAATTGTCCGATGAACTGACCCAAGTCTTGCCGTAGTCATCATATCTGTCAAGATACCGTCCATCAGCGAGAGTCACATAGATCTCATAATCTAGACCGATTTCAGCTAGCTTGTCTTGAACAAGAGTATGAGCTTCCTTAAGCACCGACACGTAAAGTGTAGCCTCAATTTTATCTTTAGGTACGAGGTCTTTCAGTGACTCTAGAAGCAATGTCACTAGAGAACCCTTCAGGGTAGCCTCAATGGCTTTGGTAGCCTCGGCTTTCACTAGGTCACTTACCGCACCGGGCACACCATATTTACTCATGGCAATATCGGCTAGTTGCTGGTCTGTCAGGTTGATTGTAATTTCAGGCATTTTCTTTGTCCTTTACTTGATTGAGAATGTTTTCGATTGGATCGCCCCACTTGAAATGGGGTAGATCATACAGTTCTGAACCTGGATGAGAGTTAAAAGGCTGAGTATAGACTAGTGGCTGCCAAGTAGCTCGTTCAAACCACTTCGGTTTAGGCGCATCATCGAGCAGAACATCGCCCTGGACTAGGCTCTTGTCACCGGCTAGGATAAGTCTACCATGAAACTTGGGTAGATGACGTTTCACCCATGCAACTTTGTCACTCGCACATGAAGTGTTGTTGTCGAGAGGCTTACTACAGATCCATACTTCAGCTACCCTGTCAAGTTCTTTCATGCCTTGTAGAGCACCTTCAATCACTGGAAGGTCTGCAAAATAAGGGGTGAAGTCAATGTGTTTACGTAGCTGATTGCGATGGTGCTTGTCAATAACGTGATCGGTAAGGAACCGTTTCTGCCGTTCAGAAGGATGGCCAAAGTCTAGGTGCCAACCATTCTGGGCACAGACTTCTTGCGCTCTTGCATCGAAGTCAGCTAGCACGCCATCTTGATCCACCAGGATTACAGGCTTAGTCATAGTTCAACTCCAAAGTAACTCTTGACAGCATTGATAAACTCTTTTGATTCCTTGTCATGGTAGAAGTATTGGCCTTCCCAATCTCTAGTCTCGACGTAGGTCTTCATATCATCGAAGGTGTGCCATTCGGTGGAGTCCCAGAGAACATCACGTAGCCGCACTACTTCTTCAAAGGTGGAACATGCCTCAAGTGAATCACAGCCGGAACAAGATCCCCAACCAAAGATCAGGATACCATACTCTTCTCCACTCTTAAAAAGATAACGAGAGTCACCCTGGTAATCGTGATCATGTACTTCGATAAGAGTTTCAATTTCAAATGAATCAATGAGTTCACCATAACTACCACTGAAATACCAGTAGTCATTTTCTTCTCTTGTATTAACTAAGTCCTTCATGGTTTCTCCAAATCTCTATGTATCACTTCTACCTCTCTGTCACGCAATATGTCCTTCAAGAGTTCCGCTAAAATTACAGAGCGGTGAGATCCTCCGACACACCCGAAAGCCACGGAGAATTCTGTGTTAGATCCGATAGCATCTCTGGCCTTCCATAGAAGTTCTGCGGTCCTGGGATCTTCGATCACATAGCCTTGTAGACCAGCATCTAGCCAAGTCTTACCTTTAAAGGTTGGATGGGTGAATGGGTTACGAATTTTACGACAATCAATCTCCATGTAACCTTCGGGGATGTCAGTATACTTGTAACCAAATGACATGATATGGATCATCAGTAGTCCTCGAAACTAATTTCACTAAGCGCTGCTAGTAACGCAATGAAATTACCACCATAAGTATTGATAGTAATGTTTAGCGGGCCAATCTTGCGGGCACTAGTTACTGTTCCCCTAGGATAACCATCCGAGTAGTGCCATTCAGGCACGAGTTCCCAGTTCCCATCGATCCTAGAAGGGCCGAGAAACTTCTCACCATCCCAGATTGCAGCGAAGTAATTACGTGCATCGACCTGGTAAATCCCACCGACGACAAGTTCGTCTTTGTTTAAGCTCATTTTTAATCCTTTTTGTCGTTAAGTTCTATAGAACGACACGGGTAGACATGATATTGGAGAAGGTATGACTAGTCTTTTGAATTCACATTTACCAGTTATTCAAATTGCTTTCATCATCTTGAATATTATTGGTACAATCTATGCTATGTATTGGAATTTTAAAGCTAGTAATACAGGTATTCTTTTCAAGCCAAGATTTACGAGAGGAGTCTTGGCTTTATTTTACTTCATAGCTTATCTCTACCCGTTATTTTCAGAGGCACAGGTAACCAACTGGGTACTTGTTATGCAAGGTATCGGTTTCCTAAGTTGGAAATTTGTCTGGGGTGACCCACCAAGACATGGCATGAAGGCACAAGACGATTTAGGAGATCAGTTAGAACGGGCAGTACTACTCCGCATGGGTATCGAGGACGAGAAGGACGGTAATGAGAAATGAGTTTTTGGGGTCCAGTTCTCGCCGCACTTCTAGGTGGCGGTCTAGTACAAGCGATCGTCTCCTATGCGGGACGCAAAAAGACTGACGCTGAAGCTACAGATCTTATCGCCCATGCTGCTGAGCGAATCGTAGGTAGACTTGAGGTGGAAATTACTGGTCTTAGAACACAGATTGCTGAACTTCAAGCCTTAATTAAGATCCAGGCAGATCAAATGACATTACAGGCAGAACAGATTGCAAATCAAAGTATGCAGATCAATAGTCAGAACGAAGAAATCAAGAAGCTAGGTCATGAGATTAACATTCTTCGTGATGAAATACGTCGTCTCGGTGGTGACCCTGATCAACTTGTCCGTAGGGGTAAGAATGAATAAAGAGCTAGAAGAGATTAAGCAAGAAGCTAAGGTTAAAGTACGCCGCAAGACCGACCGAGGTAAAATCGGCTTTGGTATTGCGGTTATAGCTATGTTCTCTATTCTTATGCTGATGAATTTCAATCTCAGTACAGCATTCAGTCGTCGTACGCCTTTCATGGAATACAACGTCTGCTACAATGAGCGTGACTCAGCAGAACGTCGAGCACAGAATGAGCTTCTAAACCTCTACATTGGCACTGGTGTACCGAATCCCCAGGTTGTTCTTGTGAAGACTAAAGCATACAATGATGCTAGTCAGTCACTACGTGACGCTACTGATCTTGACTCCAAGAACCGCTGCCCTGGTCTGAATGTCCTGAAAGATCGTTGATATTCATGACCTCCTGGTATCTTGACCAGACACCCCAGATATTACCAAGTGGAAGAATAAGCCAAAAGAATTTTTCCCCCTTGGGTCACTGCGGTTTGAATGTTTTCAAAGCATAGACCTGCAGCTATAGAGCTAAGCATAAGCCAAAATTTGCTATTAGTCATCATGATTCTTTCTTTCGTACTTGGAACCCTACGGTAGAATCCCTATATTCATCTGGTGTACCGAGATAGGTTGCGTCTCGCCGGTAGAAATGAAGTTCGTATCCTGCTTCAGGATCGATTGCCATTTCTTCTAGGATCTCTTCGTCAGCCTCTACGGCTACTTCAATGTTAAGCATTACAGTCCCATCACTAGTTCATAGTAGGCTACACCATAGTCAGCATAGCCTCGTAACTCTGTCTCATGATCGATAAGTAGACGTAGATCCTTGAAATGCGGTGTCGGATCTTCACTTTGATAATCTTCAGCCGGTACTAGGATTGCTAGTAGGGCAACGTATTGTTCGTCTGTTAGTTTCATCTCAGTCCTTAATAATATGGATAACTAGGACCTGTTGGCCCTGTCATACCGTAAGATCTTACTAGTTGTTCTTTCCTGAACTTAAGTTCAGCAAGCTGTAACCATACTTGAGCGTTCTCTGCATCGGTAGATATAGTATAACTGTATGATCCGCTGCAGCTATTACCTCGTCCTGGCTCGTGAAACTTCACCATATATTCTGCTGCCCGAGCGATACACTCATCGCTATCAGCTTCTAGAATTTGTTCTACTATCAAAAGTCTCCAATCAGATCGAGGAAGATCTTATCATACTCTTCCTGATTGAAATCTTCTGCAGAGATCATAGCTACGGGTAGAATGTTAGCTCTGAATGCTATGACCCCATCAGGTCTAACGTGCAGAGAGTGTTCTTCTACTTCGAGTCCCTGATCAATCAGAAGAAGAGTAATAACTTCCTCTAGTTTTTGTAGGTCTTCAAGCGGATTAGGCAAGTCTTACTCCTTTAAAGGAGATCTGTGTATGAAGATCGATTGTCTGACCTTCATACGAATCTTCTAGTTCTAGTCTGGATATAGCGTAGTGGATAGGGTCATCCACTAGATCATCGAGAGATTCGATCTCTTCGAGTTCCAGATCTGTCGGCTCAATTGCTTCCCATTCATCTTCATTCACTTAAACTCCCCGTTGCCTCAATCTTCTCGATCAGATTGAGCGTATTCATGTCTGCGGTGTACTCTTTCCAGAGATACGTGGCTTCTTGTGAGCCAGGAACTACGTCATGCTCATCACATAGACTGAGGTACGCACTGTATAGAATTTCTTTAAAACTTTTCATCAAGTCTCCTTGGGTTACGACATGAATTCTTCCATCGCCTTGATTAGATCCAGTACAGGATCAGCAGGCTTAATCTGGTAGTTCCCTGTAGCGATCATTTCGATACGTCGCTTGATCTCGTTCTCATAGGCTTCAGGTTCGAAGTCTCGGACAAGTTCTTTCGCTAGCTCCTGGGCTTTCTCCGCTAGCTTAGGGTTACTGATCGGAGTTTCAAAATCAAAGTCATTCAGGTCTTCTGGGTATAACTGTTTCTGGACTGTGATCATACCACGATACAGACCGAGACGGAATAGACCTTCATGATTCTGCATGTTACATTTACCAAGCAGCACAACATTAGCATCACGTAGAAGCACGTTGATGATGTTATGTCTGATTTCGTTGAGCTTATCTGGCACGACATGGCCTGAAGAGTTCAGTCTGACTGGTTGAAAGACATAGCCTTGTGTATCAGCCGGGTAGAGATACTCATTAACTCTATTTGCATCATGAGCACTGAGAACCAGAAGATTTTTCTCTAGTGTAGAAGTACGAGCATCTTTGATCTCTTCGATGTCACCAACCGGATCAAGTTTATACTGACCCTTAACAGGCCGACCGTAGATCAGCTCACCTTTACGGTAAGTGTTGTCTTCATCATCTTGGTAAATCTGATGAACCGGATCGTAGTCTTTCGTGCAGAGCTTGAATTTACTTTCACTCTGACGGATAGGCCAGAGCCGACCTACAGTTGTGATGTCATCTAGCTCAATGGTTAGCTGTGAAACATATGATCTCATTTTTTACCTACTGCTTCGTTCAGGGCTTTCATACCCTTGATGGTTAATTCACGACCTTTGCCACCCATATCGATAAGCCCTTTTTTAACGAGTAGCTTCTCTAGGGTGACAATATCTTCTCTGGCACGACCAGAGTGGTTACTGATGTTTTCTAGACCGGCAATGTTACCAAGGTTACGGAGACTTTCAAGGATAGCAATATGATCTACGGTCAGACCGTCCTTGGTGATCTCTGAAAGTTCTAGGATCGGACCTGGGTCCATGCTTCCTAGATCTCGTGCAGTCTTGATAAGGTCTGCTGCCTGTCTTGGGGAGCCAGCACTTGCACGACCTAGTGCTACACAGGTTTCGATCGTAGGGTCTAGACCGGCCTTGTAAGCCATGCGTTCTACGATCTGCCCCATCTCTTTATCGGTGTAGTCACGGAGGCGATACGGGGCACCAAAACGGCCTCTGAGTGCAGGCGTCAGATCCTTCTCGTCCGTAGTTGCAGCGATGATCGTGATAGGCTTAGTAAAGTAATGACGCTTACCAGAGTCATAACTGATACAGTTATCAAGAAGGATAGAGTAAAGGTAGTGCTGATCTTTCTTGGTGAAGTTGTGAAGCTCGTCAAGAAGAACAATGCCACCATCCTCTTCCTCTTCGAATTGAATCAGCATCTTGGCCAGAGTCTTAGGTGTAAAACTCGGGGTGATCATGATGTCGAGGAAAGAAGCGTTATGTTCCTTCGCAATAAGTCTGGCGATAGTTGTCTTACCTGTACCAGATTGCCCGAGGATAAGAGCATGATCCATCTGCTCGAATCGAGCCATCGCCGCTTGGATCTTGATTTGTAGACGTTCCTTGATCTTCTCCTGACCGATATAGTTTTCCCACTCTAGGACATCGAAAAGGTTACCCTTTTTAGCTTCATCTTCAGTCATCGTTCTCCTTTTCGTTCTCAGGCCATCCGTCGTACTTCTCACCGAGAGGTTGCTCGAATGGCCATACACCTAGATGCAGAGAATGTCTCTGTGCTACAGCTAGGTAAAATGTTTCATCTGTAATATAGGTATCGAGTTCACCACAAGTACAGGTTACGTGTAACCCATCTAGTGACACATCGTGAACCACGCTCATACAATATCCTTTTCTGAAACTCTGATTACAGCGTTCCATAAATTTTTGTTGAATGGTACTTCTCGTCCGCCAGCCTTATCACCAGTGAAGGTAAGTCCAGCATACATCTTACCATCGGTTACAGTCACGACATTAGCTTTCATCGTATCAGGAGTATTCAGACCACCAACAAAGCGTCTCATTCGTTCCATGAAAGTAGAAGGACTCATTGCTGATACTTCAATAATGACAAGGGTCTGATGAGAGAAACCCTCGGGGATCTCAGTCAGTTCCAGTGGCTGTACTGGGGTATTGATAAGACCAAGCCAACCTTCGATAGGATTAGAAGATGCTAGGTCTGAGTCCAGGTTAGCTGCTACTTTCTGAACGTTAGCATTCTTGATGGCTTCTTTCAAAGCTGTTACTGCTGCGATCTCGTCATCTGTGGTTGGGATGTAGACGTCATCTTCATTTTCATCATCCTCTTCCTCGTCGTCGCCATATATTGCGGTTAGGAGTTTCTTTTCTAACACCTCCTCTTCGTCCTGGAGTAGAGCTTCTAGATCTGGGTATTCCTCTTCATCATTCATCTTCTTCATCTCCATCTACTAGTCTATCTAACTCTCGCTGTACACCTTCAATAGATGTATACAGGTCATGCTTTCTAGAAATCCATGTATACGCTGCCAGTCTTGACTTGTAGGCATCAATCATATCTTGAATCTCGGTTACTTTTTTAGCCGAAACTTGCTCTTCAGAAAAGAGTAGCAATTGTAGATCATCTATAGCTGACTCCATCGTCAGTAATTCTTTATGAAGATGGTTGAAAAGATAATCTTCTACCATCTTACGACTATCACGGTTATCCAGGCAAGGAATATACTCTACAACTACCATAGGTATATCGTAACTGGCTAGAGCCATAGCTTCAAACTCTTCGAAGTTCACTCGGGGGATAAAATAGACACCCCCGCCAGCAGTTTTAAGACTGACACCACATAGGGAACCATCGATTGCTTTACGAATACTTTCACGAATAGGTAGAGCGTAGAGCGCATCTGCATGTTCTTCCATGTAACAAGCGATGTAATACTCTGCTAGTGCTGCTGCATCAGGTAGAGCATCTCCTCCAATATCTGTCGTATCTGGATGATATTCCCATTCGATGTCTTTGGTTTTCTTATCTAGTACGGCAGTTGCAACCTTGACCTTGACTGTCACATCTTTACGCTGATACTCTGCGTAGAGCGACCGAGTAACCTTGGTCTTATGGAAGCCTTCATCTTTCATAGAGAAAGTAATGATAGTATCATCTGCAGTGTCGAAAGTAAAGTCAATGGCTTCACATGCTCGCCTGAAAACATTCTCCGGTTTCGGAGCCTTCATAATAGTTAGCGGAGCATTATACTCTTTAATGATATCACGAAACTCTGTGTAGCCAATAGAAGCTTCATTATCTACCGAGTACCATGTCAGGATACCTAGAGTGGGAATACCTTGTTTCTCTAGTCTATTTAGATCCATTAGACTCCAGTGTCTTAAGGTGACATTCAATTACAGCATGAATCAAATGCACAGGTGGATAGTCATCGTAGATTGCAAAATCAAAATGTTCGAGCGTGCCAGGAGCGTAGCAATATAACCATGGATTACCTGTTTCGAGTACATCTATTTCAGTGTACATTTTTCCGGTCCAATTTGCCTCTAGGTAAGGCTTAGTAAGCTCATGCTGTGGACCATTAGGCATCTCCGCAGTAGCATAGACTGGGGCGGCATAAGGATCACTGGCTACGACAATGCCTGGGTGGTTACCCTCTGCAGTCGTTACGTAGAAAGGAAAAGCTTCCTGTTGGCCTAGCAATTTTTGCTGGGTGGCAATCATAGCATCTAGAGGACCTTCATAAATAGTAGGCGCTTCTTCTTCTTCAATCTCATCTTCGATGAAGTCAGGAACATCTGACCAGTCAAGAATTTGAGCAGAACTATTCTTTACAGTTGTACTTTTCAAAAGTTCATTCTGAGGTTTCTTTTCTTCCCAAATACCGTTGATAGCTAGACCATACTGTTCAGCAAGACTGAAATACTTCATCAGAAGATTCTGTACGTTCTCACTCGCATAACGATACATCGTCCGAATGTCAACAGGGTTAGAGCAGTGAGCGGGAAGAACAGTATTTTTCATAGTAGCCCAATGACCGCTAGCACCGTCACGACCTGTACGATTATTGGCCCAGGCCATCTTGTTCAAGAAAGAACCAGTGTTATGTTCTAGAGTGAACACACGGTCGATAAATAACTGCTTGTTCGTTAGTTCATCAGGACCAAGAGTTCCTGCTTCACGACCGAGAAGGATCTCTGATGCGGCTGCCCATTTCTTACCACCAAAGGCACCATAACCATTCTCGTTAAACATCTTGGTCATTGTTTCTAGACCTTTGATGCCATACTTCTCATAGACAAAAGCCCATTGAGTCCAAGCCCAGCGTCGTTCCTGACTGTAGAAAGGGTCAGACTTCAGCATGTATCGTAGCTCACCACCACAAGCAAGGTGACTGTACTGACGGAAGCTTTCATCGAGATGGTCGATCAAGATACGATACTGTGTATCAGCTTCACGATTCAGTTCTTCAAGTTTCAAAGTAGGATCATCGTCACGGAGAACCATGACATCACGAACACGTTGTTCGATCTCTACCTCGGTTGCTTCAAGTAGTTCACCAGCTAGACGAATCTCTTCATCGGAAGGAAAGTATCGTGGCACGATCTCTACAAAAGAGTTGTTAGCAATACCGAACAGAAGATAATTATCTGCGGCAGCCATACAAGGATCAATTTTCAGATCGATGTCAGGCCATACTTTAGTCCAACCATCTTTTGCTTGCCACCGTTCACGGTACTCATCTTCAAGCAGGAATGACAGATCGAATCCACTTTTACTGAACTTAGGTGGTAGCTCTGGTGCATTCTTAATCTCGTCTAGGATGTAATCTTCATCTGTCTCATTGATTTCTAGGTCATCATCTTCTTCTAGCATCGCAAGGATATCTGCAATCTCGTAGTCATCGTCCATAAATGCTTTCTTTTGCATGTTTTCTATTGCTGATTCAAATGCCGAGTCGGGTAACCCGTTAGCTATATCGCCGATGCACACCCACTCATCATCAACAAGTTGATAAACTTGAGTGATATTACTAAGTTCATCTTCAACTAATTTGATCGTTTGATCCATCATTCACCTGATACTTTTCTAGTAGTGTCGGGTATCGGTTGTCTGCTGCAAGTGTCTCGGCTGGAACGCCAGCGATCTTCTGGTCATTGTAAAGTTCGATGATATCTTTCTCCCACCAACTGCACTTCGGATTCACACAGACTCTGCGCCCACCTGAATACATAGCAAAATGCTCTACGGGGAGACAAATACTTGCCTGACTAGATACTGGCTTCGCCGGTTCATCGGGGATGTCATGGCCGAAGAGATAACCTGCGGCATAAGCAACATACCATTCTTGGTTCTTGTTCTCAATAGCATGAGTGCAATAGTTTTCCCATACCCATGAACATGCTTTCGGTCCACTGAGGTCACCCTTGGTAGCCAAGAGCACCATAATTGCGAGGATAGTTCCTGTGCGACCATGAGCACCTAGGCAACCGATGTCAACATGTTCACCAGCTTCACAACGCTTGTAGGCATCTTCAATCTGGTTGAGTGCTACATCAAGGTCTGCCGGGAGATTAAAGTCAGGCCAGTTGATGATTTCGTTACGCCACTTACAAGTCCTGACCCAAGCACTATCGGCATACAGGCCAAAGTCTGGTTTCTGGTTGATCTTGTTAGCATTCTGGTGAGCAGTGCAATGCACAATCACACCATTAGGTAGGGTTACAGGCTGATGAAGATGTCTACTCGTGGAGTTACAATCTTTCATCGGCTTCTGTGGCAGAGGATCTTGTGTAAACCCTAGATCACCTAGTACCTGATCCTGGTACTTGCTCATCCAGTCGTCTAGGCTTTGTACTTCCAGCGGCTCTGATCCAGGATCAAAGTTCTGACCGCACCATCCACAGTAGTATTCTTCTGTGCTGTCACCACAGATACAATCGTATACATAGTCACCGCATGGTACATGGATAACATCCGTCTTGAAGCAGTCAGGGCAAGTAACTGATATGCCCTCAGTATTTTCACCTTGCTGATCGAGCCACATCTTGTCTTCAAGATTCTTGATCTCAATACTAATCCGACTAGCTTCAACTACATCCCCTGGATTTAACTCTTCGAGTTCATCCAAAAGCTTCATATATTTTTTCTCCATAGGAGACAATTCATAGTTCATGCGAATATTTCTCCCGTGGAGCCATTAATTTTCATCAAAGACCCATTCTTATACATCTCACCATTGAATGTGAAATGATCTTCGAGTACTTTGATCCGGTCAAATCCTAGAACACAGGTCTTGTTCCAGCCTCTAGCAATAAGCGCAGCATGAGATACCAGACCACCTGAGGCTGTCAGGATACCTACGGCACCCTTCATTTGTTCAACGTCGTCTGGTGCAGTCTCATGGGCTACATAGATATAACTGATACCTTGCTCTTGGTATTCCCGTGCAGTATCACGACCAATCGCAATCTGACCTACAACAATACCTTCAGTGGCACCTAGACCTTTACCGAGTAGCGTCAAGTTACCAGGGTCTTGAGTACCACGGTCAATAGGCGGCAGCAGTTCCATCATCTTACTGGTGCCATCTAGCACACTGATATCGCCTTGTCGTGCCATATCCATCAGAGAACGAATGGTTGCCTGACGTGAACATTTAGCTTGACGGTACTGCAAGATGTAAAGCTTACCTGATTCGATAGTAAACTCCACATCAAGAATACTCTTGTAGCGGTGGAAGAGTCCACCGATTGTAACCTGTAGATCCTTACCAGCCTTACGCAAGTTCTCGTCCTGTAGAATCTCTTGGATATGGAGAACCTTATGTGTACCGGCAACAACATCTTCGCCTTGAGCCCCGACAAGAAAGTCGCCATACCATCCGAGCTTACCAGTATTAGGATCATGAGTGAACACAACGCCTGTAGCTGACTGACGGTCAAGGTTACCAAAGACCATTTCTTGCACAGTGACAGCGGTACCCATATCATGAGGAATACCTTCTAGGTCACGATAAGTCTTGGCTTTCTCGCTGTGCCAAGACCGGAACACTGCGTTACATGCTTGTAGAAGTTGTTCGTTAGGATCATCAGGGAAGACGATACCGACGTGCTGAAAGAAAATACCTTCGTAAAGACGGACAAGGTTTTCGTTTGCTTTCTCGTCCAGTTCCTCGTAGAAAATCCTTGCAGAATTATATACACTACTGAACGCTTCGGCTGGGATACCATGAACTGTCACACCATACATCTGGATCAGTCTACGGTAACAGTCTAACCCGAAGGCTCTGTCAGCACCACGAGCTTCTACGAAAGCATCAAGATTATTTCTGGTCAGACCAATGTTCAGTACTGTCTCCATCATACCTGGCATGGAGATGGGGGCACCTGATCTTACAGAGACAAGTAGGGGATTATAGTCACTGTTCCACTGCTTGCCTGTCATCATTGATAGGTAACGAATGTGACTACTCAGTCTCAATCCAAACTCTGAGTTATGTTCGTGGAGTTCACTGGTGAAATCGAGTTTGAAACATTCGTCTACACTGATGACAAACGCTTGCGGCACAGGCAAGCCATCGTGGATCATCTGGTGAAGATTGGACGCCTTACCACCTACAAGTTCTTTAGGATAAATTTCATATTCTTTGTCAAGTAGTAAGAACGTCACTTTCTATCCTCCGTTTTTCTGAATGTGCTGATTGATATTTGTCTGGAAGGCTGCGAATGCCTCGTCGTAATTGATCCCATGAGTATCTGCTAGTGCCTGCATATGACGTAGAAGCCATCGTGTCTGCCATCGCAGAGCACGCTTAAGGCTTGCCTCGTTCAGGTCAGCATAGACAATCTCTCTGCCTTCCTTGTCGTTGTTCTTCATAGCAAAAGCTACACCTAGTGCGACCTGCTGTGCTTCTGCTTCACCGATTACGTCACTCATTAATTTCTTCCTTCTCGTAGCCTAGTTCACTTAGGGAATCTAGAAACGCATCGACTACGGTATCTCTCGATACTACACCAGAAGTGGGGAGATTGTTAAGCGCTTCCCTGAGGATGCTCTTAGCTGCGGCGATTGGATCTTCAGGTCGTGCGGGCGGAACCGCAACTTTTATTCCCGTAGTTGTGTAGACTGATGCCGCTGTCTGACCAGCAAGATTTACGAGAGGAAAATTCCTACCATCAATTACTCTCATCAGGGCGATACGATACAGTCCATCTTCAGTATCCGGTGTTACTTCTGCTCTAGCTGTGAATGTTGTCTGCATCTTGTTCCTTAAAGGTAGACTGTTAGAGTTTCTTTTTGGCCATTAGCTCTTGCTTCAGCTTCGGCTCGGTCATTAGCTACTCGCTTAACGAGATACGCCTTGACATGGTCAATAGTCTCTTCCCTTGACTTAGCCATGAAGCAATTCATATACTTATGACCACCTACTTCACCGTTGTTTCCATCATCGTCGATATAAGAGGGGAGGTTAACAATTTGCTTTTGCTCTTCACCGGAACCTCTATAGAGTCGGGCGTTCCAAACCGTATCCCAGAAAGTTTCAATAGTAAAAGCTTCACCTTCGATCTCAGGTTCAGTCTCTACTACTTCATCTTCTACAACCACATCGACAGGAATATCTAGAAGCTCTTCGATAGGTGCAGCACTCTTAAATGATAGCTGTTCATCTAGTGCATCTGTCTTGCTAAAAAATCCCATTAGTTTCTCGTCATTCCTAGTACTCGTCTTAGTCTTTCGATCTCATCAGCTGCTTCTTTAAGAAGATGTTCAATATGTCCGTAACCACCAGGGATTTCATAGAATACCGTGTCAGCTGCTGTCCGAAGTTCTTTTACAATATCATCTTCAGGTTCTGATTGATCAAATGTTGTAGTAGTCATCACTGTCCTAGATAAGGGATCTTACATGTGTATTCAAAGTATGTACCCTTAAGTCGCTCTTCAAGTTCTTCGAGAGCTTCTTCAAGAGTAAGTTCTAGATTCAGTAGACCCTGGATGTTTGCAAATTGGCCGGAGCCACCATAGATCTTATCCCAATCGTGGGAATCAACTTCTTCATCGCTACGAGCAGCCCACCAGTAACTTTCACCGTTACCAAGGACAAGTTTTCCATAGAGTCCTTCATGATAAAGCTGTGTATCTGTGAAGGTGCCATTGAATTCACTGTTGACCCTGGTAGCAGGGTCACTACATTTCTCCCAGTCAACACTATGCTCTCGGATACCTTCAAGAATACCCTCAGTCAACTTCGGGTCAACATTGAAATGTCCACCGTAGTAAGACCAAATCTCTACCTTCGTCCCATAGCTTGACCAGTAACTATCCTTCCAGTCATCATCATTCTGATTACGACCAGCGCCACCACAACCAATCAGTAGAGTCCAGATCGCCTGCTTATACTCAGGTGTATAGCTGCTGATTTCTCGTCGCTGCTTGGCTTTGATCTTATCTGAGAATTTACTCATGAAAGTACCTCAAGTTCTACTACTGTATAATAGTTGTATGGTGAAGACTTGTAGGGGGTCGGGTCTGGAGAAATATATTCACCAGGATCGGGACCGACATTGACCAACCAGTTTACTGCAGCTTCTGCATGTCGCACCTTGAGGCGAGCCAAGCGTTCTTGTTCTCGACGGTCATGACTATCTCGGTAAGGTTTCTCAAAAAGATCCCGCACAGCCTCAGCCTTCTCCCGAGAATTATAGACACAATGATCTGTTAGATGTTCTTCGGTATCATGGTCATCGCCATAGATATGCACAACGGTATAAACATTCACACTGTAAGCCTTTCTAAGCGTCGAACGGTGGTTCCAGCGGTAACCATGCCGGAACGAACGAATTGAGGATGCGAGGGGCCTTCACGGGCGTCTCACGAGGTTCTACAGGCTCATCGGGGGGAAAGATCTGAGGAAATACTGTATCCTTGACCTCTGCAAGCTTGGCTGATAGAAGAATCGTACCAACAGGATACTCTGCAAGTAGGCTGATCAGATCAAAGTTGTTCTGACGATTGTAAAACTTTTGCATAGCTTCCTGTGGCACAGTTCTTGAGCGACGATTGTTACGCTCAGTACAAAGTTCATGAGAAGTATCTGAGATGATAATCTCTACATCATCAAGGTTAGGTGCAAGATCAAGAATCTTTTTGATATCTTTGGCTACCAGATTAGTAGCATCAAGGTAAACATCCTGATTGTACTTGAGTCTTGTTGCAGCAATCTTGTGAGCGATACTGAACACTTCGCCGTTAGCTGTCTGACAATTAACATCGCCGGTAAGAAGAACTCTTAGTCTATCGGAACTAACAATCGCATCTGCATCCAGAATACCTGACGCCACCATCTGATCAGCTAGCGTGGATTTTCCGCAAGCTGGCGGACCAACTGGAATGTATAGCATTAGAAATCTGATTTCTCTAGGAACTGAATCTCGGCTTCGGGATCACAATACTTCTCGATCTCGTCAGCAATGTCACTAAAGCTTGCGCCATCATCATTAAGAAGAACAAGCCTTTTCTGAAGAGAGCCACGGACGTCTCCAGTATCATTGACCCATCGTACCGCAGCCTCTTCAAGAGTACGGGCAGGAGTGGTAATTTCTGGTAGGCCAAGGTCTAGGTTGATAGTGCGTGTTACACCATCTTTTGTTTCAACATGGATACGACCAATATCTAGAGCGTCCGCTGCCTTAGCGGCAACACCGAGACAGCAATACGATACTGTTGCAGTAATGTCATCAGCACGACAAAGGGCACCCGCACACTGGCTGTAATCTCCTGAACGTAGGGCCGCAACCCAATCTTTGATCTTAATTGTTTTCATCAGCCAACCTCTTCAACATCGACGTATTCTTCATTAGCTTTAATAATAGATTCTAAAACTTTAAAGAAATAATTTTTGCTCTTCAAGAAACGTACTGAACCATCAGGCTGATCAACACGAACAACTACACCCTCACGAATATGACTCGGGTCGATAGGATCAGCACCATAGTTGAAGTTCTCTACGATCTCTTCAAGTTCAAGGATACCTTCCTTCTTCGAAACAGTGTAAGGAAGTAGACCAAAGTCTGGGCAGAATTTCGCACCAAGTTCCCGGCAACGCTTCTTAACCTGAGGCCAAGAAAGCTCTACAAGATTACCTTCTTCGTCTGCCATAGCAATACGATAGACATAGAAATCAGCCTGTCCAGGTAGACAATTGTACGTGTACTTCATTGTCTCGGGGATAGTACCTCCGAAGAAACTCTTGAACTCTCGGTCTTTCTTCAGATCCTTAGTAGATACTTCGCCCATGACAAGCGTAGTATCATTCACATAACCAACAATCTCACCGTAGATAACCTCACCCTTTTTCAGGTTAGGCTCTAGGAAAGCTGTAGCATCGTAACGGAACTTGTCTGTACCGTAGAAAGACATTCTCTCGTCATGCTCACCGAGGATCACACGACGTGTACCGTGAACAATCTTCCATTCTTGCGTGATACGTGGAGTCTTACGGAGGATCTTGTGACGCCACTTCTGAGGATGCTCCACATCAACTAGCGCATTAGCTAGACGATGAGAAGTACCATGAATCTTCAGAGTAGTAGTACAGATAGAACCAACCGGGATAGCATCAGCTTCATACGCAAACTGCTTCGTATCTTGATGCATTGGAAGCATCGCACAAACTTTCTTAGTTGATGCTGTACCACCCTTCATCGCACGTAGGGTTTGCGGAGTGTAGTACTTCTCGCAGATCAGAACATCATGTAAAGTATCGAACTGGAAACCGACATACAGATCCTCAAGATTTACTCCTGTAAATGCTACGCTGTCTAGCGATGCGAAGTAGCCATCAGACTTGACTGAACGGAGGTTCTGTGCTCGGACTCGACGGTTCTTCGGGTCGAACATACCGCCACCAATCTTAGCACCAGACTGGTCATAGATTGGAAAGAGTTCATTCTGGATGCAGTATTCTTCTGACAGCTTGCCATCAGTGGCAAAATACACGCCTACGTCACCCGTCTTGTTCTCTAGACCTACAACAATATTGTGAGAGCCGTTCAGAACAGTGGCGATCTGAAGTCGATCTGCGTTAGGGTGTGGCTGGACGTTTTCTAGTGTTGCTACGATTGCTTGATACGACATATTTTTCCTTTTTTAGTTTCTCAAAACGGCCATTTCAAAAATCGCCCCCCTGAATTTCGAACCTTGTTTCGCTCTATTGTAGGTAGTCTGTTAGACTTTCACCGAGCGCATCAATATTACTAGATAGACGATCTAGGTCGCTGATGACACATTCGAGAAAATCATCGGACTCCATTAAAATAGCCTCTCGTTGAGAATGCAGCCAATTGATAACCTGGTCAAGATTCTCTATTCCTTGAACGATATTATCTTGGGTGCTCATTCGACTTCCTTTTTCCCCACGTAAGGTGCAATATCTTCACCGTAGAAATCTGGGACAATGGCTTCTTGGCCAGTTTTGCGATTACGCACTACTCGTTGGTTCTCGTCGTTACGGAAATAATCCCATTTTCGGAAAGGGTTACGAGGATTATGTGACATATCTGATGGAGCAAACTGACTATTATCGATATGGATGGCTAAAGATATTCCACCAACAATCAGAAAAAATAGAAAGATCAAGCTTATACATGTAAAAATCTTTGTTGCTGTGTCAACCATGATTCTCCTAGTCAATTACTGGTAATCCGGCGAGGAAACGCTCGATGTCATAACCATAGGTAACATAGCCATGACTTACGCCACCACAAGCTTCTTCATACTCTTTAGTGTCATGGTTATAGGCTTTACCTTCACAGATAGTCATGGTTTGTCCACGCATCCAGTGATAGAACTTCTGGACATCATCGCCCATAATCTCTTTAACTTGTTCTACAGTGTAGCCGTATTCACAGTCAGGTGTTGGCAAAGTCATTGTACTCTCCGGTAAGTTGATAGTGCTTGAGGGCTGAAGCACATTTGATAAGATGGTAACTCATAGCGATTAGCTCGTCATACCCACAATTATCTAGTGTAGTGTGCCCAAATCCTGTTTTACTATGGACCACGATATTAACTCGTCCATCAGGTGCGCTTGCACTGTGCCAGACATGCACGCCAAACGTTTGATGCGGCAGAAAGTGAATAGTTTATCGACATATTCAGGTCTAGCAACTATGAATTAACCCTACGAAGTCGTAGACCCCAATTTCGTACGGTTGAAGGACTGACATTAATAGAACGTGCCAGAGCAGCCTGGGTGCCATTCTCTTTAATTAGTCGACGCAACTTCGTGCGAGATAGTTTACCTAGTGTATCTGTATTAATTAGTGTACTACTCAATTTATTTCTCCTTGTTTATTTTTCTCTTACGAGATCTTAGACTAGACCCTGAGCGTCAGCCACAGACTTCTCCCAAAAACCCGCCGCAGGATCTTTAATGATACCCTTAGCAATCAATTCCTGCCGAACCTTGGCATTATGCGCTTCACGAATAGCTCGACGCTCTTCATCTCTTGCAGCCTGCTTAGCCCGCCTTGCTTCTCGCCGGTCAATCTCCCGTCGAGTATTCTTCTCTAGCTTATCAGCAGCCTGTCGTAGCGCTCGCACAGTTGCTAGAGACTCACCAATGTCTGCATCAAACTTATCTGGTGCGGTCAAACGGCTAGCGCCAGTGCCAGTTACTACATGAGATCCAACATAGCCAGCGATTGTCACGGTTGTTACACCAAGTTTCTCATCACTGACTGGCTCTACATAAAATTCACCACTCATTTCTTTTCTCCTTTAAGTTGTTTAAATCGTTCTCTTGCAAATTCTAGATCACGAGTCAGACGCTGAATATGCCGCTCAGCGTCTCCTAGTTGTTCTTTCTCGATACGGAGGCGTTCTTCACACATCCAAGACATAAAGGCTTCATCTGACATCAGAAGAATCTTGCTCTCAACGCCATTTAGCTCATAGGGTTGATTAGGGTCACGCATATCTACCCAATCTCCGAGTTCATTGATTAAAGGCCGAACCTCTAGATCCTTGATCCACGGATAATCCATGGTATCAGCATACTCATCTAACCGTGGCTATAATAGCCTCTTGTAGATCATCACGAGCAGCGTTAAAAGCCTTGATGGCATCTTGAATTTTCATAGTGATTCGATAGCCCGGTCAAAGAGGTCTAGAACATCTTCCTTAGTGCGACCTTCAAGGTCATTCCAACTGACAACATCGCCTCCAGTAAATGATTCTAAGTACTGCAGGACTCGTTCACCACGAGCAACACTCGCATCATGCTCAACTACTACAAGATGGTAGTCGAGAGCGCCAAGGATACAAAATCCTTCGGTAATCGTACCGAGGTCACCTTGTCGCCAACCGTGCTTCTCGATCAGATCTCTAGCGCCCTGAAGATCCTCTTTGATTTGTTTCTTACTCATAGTGAATGTACTTCCCAATAGATTTGCTCTGGGTTAACAGCTTCAGGCTGATGACCCAGTAAAAGCCCTACGTGGTCATCACAACTATGTGTATCATCACAGTACGGATCTGGCCCACCCGGCCGACCGCCGTCTCTGACCGTGATAATTTCTACAGTTGCGTCATTTGGGCAACGATTTTCTGTACCAGGGAAATTGTAGCAGCAATAAGGGCTCATAATTTACTCTCCTTTAGAGTGTGGGCAGTTAAAAGCATACCCAGGCTTGCAGTTGTCTACCGAATCAGTCGAACTTAGCGCCAGCACGAAGAAGACGAGTCTTCCAATTACGTACCGTACTAGGACTCCAACCATGAGAGTCGGCCCAAGCCTTGGCTGTCCCGTGCTTCTTCACGCCATTAGCGTAGTAAACGGGGCTAAGCTTGCCTAGCTCTACAGTATTAATGTAAATACCAGAGTTCGGACCCTTTTTCTTCTCGGGCTTAGGAGCCGCCTTCGTTGCCTTGCTGACGCCGACAATCTTTGCAGGCTGTGGAGCACCATATTCTGAACTGACCGCAGGCCACTGACGAGACTGGGCAGCTTCGTGACCGATCTCACCGACAACCTCATACTTACAGGCACGGCCCTTAGCATTCTTGTAATCGGAAGGAATAGCAACAACATCCTCAGGACTAACCTTGACGATCATCACACGATAGCCAGAACTGCCACCAAACTGCGGAAGGTAGCTCTTCGAACAGAAGTGAAGTCCAGTCGAGCAGGTACGGTTACGGTCATTATCGACCTTATCTCGTGGCATACTCGGCGTGGTACCAACAGAGTTATCAAAGGTACCAGAATGAATATCTTTGTAATTATCTCGGACCTTCTTGTAAGCCAGGAAGAACCCATCAGGGGTGATAGGAAGATCACAAGCCTCTAGGAAGAGATCGAGTTCTGCACGAACCCGAGGATCAGGGTTACGCCAGAGACGCTCAGCAAAAAGCGCTAGAGGTTCAAGCTCAAAACCCTCGGAGTGAAGCCGAACAATACGAGTAGCAAGACTGCCGATGACAGGCTCCTCTTCGTAGTAAAGCACACCATCGATAATCTCGATACCGTGGTAATCTTCACTGTCAATCTGCTTCTGAATTGCTCGTGCAGGGGTGATAAGGTCTTCGATTTCCTGAACAGTCGTATCAGACTTCTTCAGAGCTTCCTTGACCTTCGGATAATTGACGCTTGACTTATCTACAACGAACTGCCGACCCATCGAATCAGGATGAGTCGAAACAATTACGAGTGCATCTACGCCATCTACGTAACTAAATTTTGACACGGGTGTTTCCTTTTCTTGTTTTTTGCTTGTTAGCTTCTTTAACGAGAAGAATGTAATTCTTCAATAGCTCTCTTTCAGAAGGTGCACTGAAGAGAAGAGGGTAGTCTTTACGAAGCTGCTCTAGAAACGCTTCGTTAGCCTTGACTGTATCATCTAGAGCATCTACCATAGTTAGCATTTGGGCTAGATGACTGTGGTTGCCATAACCACCCATGTGGTCCTGGGGACGTTTCAACGGGGTTATGACAAGAAGATTTTCCGTTAAGAGAATCGAGCGTGCATCATATGAAAGACCGGCACCAGTTCCATACTGAAGGAATTGATTCAAATAGTAGCCTTTCATTTCATCGAGATTAGCTTTAATTGCTACGCTTATCGCCTTGTCGAGACGCTTAGATTCTTCAGGCTTGATCTGCTTCTGTACTGTAGCTGTCATCAATAGAATCGGCTTCACCGCCATCGGCTTACTTACATAAGCGGCACTGAGATACGAAACCATCGACTGTAGCGTACTGCAGAACCAATCGGTACCATGACCGACACCGGGTTGCCCTGTCTTCCATTCAATACTACCACACTTTTTGCTCACTGGCAACCAGTAATATTCGCCATCGGCAGGAACGTCCACCTGGGACCATGCAGCAGCACTAAACCCGTGCTTCTCGATCACGTACGGCTTTAGCTGCTTACTGGTGTTCAACGGAACTTTCGGTCGTAGAGATGGCTTACGTGGTGTAGGACCAGGATCGGGGATAGAACTGAACTTAATGAACTGATCTTTACTGAAGCCAGGCTCTTTCTGCATCTTAGCCAGGTTAGCTTTAGTAGCTCCACGTAGGATGCGACAGATTGCCTCTGGGTGACTGACTCGCAGGCGCTCCAGTTCTTCATCCCACCGTTTCTTGCTACGAATAGGCGTCTCTTCATCTTTTTCAAAGTAGTAGAAACGATAATTATCAAACTGATTCCAATAACATGTCATTCTACTGTAAGCATGGTAACCACTTGATGGTGAATCGTGATATGTTAGACCATCAGATAGATCGACGTAAGCGTAGCTAGTAAGGTCTTTACCTTGATATTTCGGCTGAATACCACGAAAGAAAGTATATTTTCCATGATATTTCATGCAAGCTTCAGCAAAAGAAGCTGCCTGGGCAACCTCTTTCTCCATTGAATCAATAATGTGCTGTTTAGTATCTGCGATGATCTTATTGATCTTAGCTGTGGTTTTATCATCCATCGAAAGAGCTTCTCGGGATGTAGCTACAGCAACGGTACCAATAGGTACATTAATCACCAGTAGTGTACCGTAGTAGCCCAACCATTCAGGTCGAACAGAGATAGGATAGAGGACTGGTCCTTGACGAACATATACACCAGTCTTTTCGCAACCCTGGTAGAGTTCAACCTGATCGGTTGAATACTTCAGACTGCTAGCAGCATAAGTTGGCTCGATAGCCATATTGAACTTAGGCTGCACAGGAAAGCCCTTGAAACCAAACTTCAACCATGAAGCTG
>ERZ650308.304-NODE-304-length-26253-cov-4.045691_pt1 | contig 26253 bp, 21 predicted proteins | sample MGYA00376244_ERZ650308 | MGnify/ENA primary metagenome ERZ650308 (study PRJEB26733, sample SAMN07839295) | wastewater metagenome | biome: small river; feature: stream; material: water | place: USA: North Carolina | collected 2016-04-26 ... | reverse complement strand
GCGAACGCGGGCTCGCTGAATTACTTCACTCTCACGAGCGAAGTCCTCTGCGAACTTCCAGCTGCTGATCTTGTCTACCATGATGACTCCTTCGGCAATGATATCGCCGAGGGCTCGAAATGCCCTGCATTCTGCGGGTAACCTAGTCAGGTGTTCGGACTAAGTGGCGAGAAGCTAATCATCCTTGGGTTGATTGCGGCTTTTGTTATAGGCCCTGAACGTCTGCCACAGTATGCCGCCAAGCTCGCGCAATTTGTGAAGAGCGCGAAGCGAATGGCCGAAGGCGCGAAGACCCAACTCTCTGAAGAGATGGGCGAGGAGTTCGAAGAACTCGACTGGAAGAAACTTGACCCGCGACAGTATGACCCGCGCCGCATCATTCGCGAGGCACTTCGCGAAGAGCCGGTTGCTCCGGCCCGCAACACCGCGACCAGCGAGATGGCTGCAGCTACCTTGAGCACCAAGCCGCGCCTAAGCGCTGGCGAGGCTGCTCCGTTTGACTCTGAAGCTACCTAGGTCGAAACCTAAGGCAGGCGGCGAAGCACCTTCGCCAAAACATCCATGAGTGGAGCCATTCGCTTCCAACCCTTTGCGTTCATCGGCAAGCCGATGCCCGCAATCGTGCGAGCGACGCCGACTGTGCGAGCCTCTGTGTAGCGAAGCAAACCGCCAACGCCGCTGCGACGACCCTGACCACTCTGCTTGAAGCCGCCCATTGGTGCGCCGAACGATGCAAAGCTCGCGCGGTAACCCTCGTTGATGTTCACGCTGCCGGCCTCGATAAAGTGCGAGAGGCGCATTGCCTCTTTGCGGTTGCCAATGATCGAAGCGTTCAATCCATATTCGCTGTCGTTGGCAGCATCGATGGCCTCGTTGATTTCTTCATAGCCATAAACACCGATAACCGGACCAAACACTTCGTCGCAGCGCATCAAAACGTCGTCGCCAATGTCGGTGATCACGGTTGGCTGATAGAAGTATGGGCCGACCTCTGGCAGTGGGTTGCCGCCGGTAAGAATGCGGGCGCCTTTGGTGCGGGCATCCGTGACGAATTTCTCAACGCGAGCAAGCTGGGCCGCGCTGGTGAGCGAGCCCATGTCGAACTCGAAGTCGTTTGACTTTCCGACCTTGTAGCCTTCGACAACGTCGATGAGCTCGCGCTCGAACTCGGCCTTGAGCGACTCAGGCACGTAAACGCGCGAGAGCGCAACGCAGAGCTGGCCGCTGTTGCCAAACGCTCCGGCGGCAACAATCTGGGCTGCCTTCTTCATGTTGGCCGAGGTCAAGACGATTGCCGGGTTCTTGCCACCGAGCTCGAGCGAGCAGCCAATAAGCCTTGCCGCGGCGCGCTGGGCAACCAGGCGGCCGGTTGCGGTCGACCCGGTGAACGCAACGTAATCGACGTTGTCGGTCACTGCGTTGCCAACCTCAGCGCCGTCGCCAACCACGATTCGCCAAACGTCATCTGGCAGGCCGGCTTCGATTGCGAGCGCGCGAACGAAGAGTGAAACCAGCGAAGTCTGGTTGTCGGTTTTATGCACGACTGAGTTGCCGGCCATGAGTGCAGGCACGACATCCATCATGGCGAGGGCAAGCGGGTAGTTCCACGGAGTGATCACGCCAACCACGCCAACCGGAACCTGCGCAACAAAACTGCGAAGCAAAACTGGCACGCCAGTCTTTGCCTTTTTGAGCGAAAGTGCCTTGTCTGCGATCTTCGCGTAGTAGCGAGTCGAACCAATTGCACCGGCGAATTCTTCAACCGCGTGAGCGCGAGCCTTTCCGGTTTCGAGCTGAAGCAAATCGAGAAGCTTGTCTTCGTTTTCGAGCATCGAGTCGTGCAGTTTCAACATGATGTCTGCGCGTTCGAAAACTGCGAGTGCGGCCCATGCGGTTTGCGCATCACGCGCGCGGTCAACCTCGAGGGCAACCTGCTCTGCGCTCAGCTGCGGCAAGTCATAGATGCGCTTTGCCGAGGTTGGGTTGATTACCGAGACGCTCTTGTCGGTGTGGGCGAAGTGCGAGATCAGGCTCGCGATGCTGGTGTCGGTCACAGATTGAGTTTAAGGCTGCGACTTGCTCGTTCGAGCTTGTCTGCGCTTATCGCTGCTGCCACATTTGCGATTGCTGCGGCCGCTGCATCCTGTGAGTAGTGCGCGACAACCGGCTGGCCCAGGTCTGAACCCTCGCGCAGCGCTTGACTCATTGGCACCTGGCCGAGCAGCGGAACCTCGACGCCAGCCAACGCTGTGAGCCTGTCGGCAACCGCCTGACCGCCACCTGAGCCAAACAACTCAGTTCTCCTGCCGTCTGCGTTCTCGAGCCAACTCATGTTCTCGATTACCCCAAGGATGCGCTGCCCGGTCTGCAGGCCAACCGCGGCGGTGCGGGCCGCGATATCGGCGGCTGCCGGCTGGGGAGTGGTGACCACGATCGACTTGGCGGTTGGCAAGAGCTGGCCGAGGCTGATGGCAATGTCGCCGGTGCCAGGTGGCAGGTCGACCAGCAAGAAGTCGAGGTCGCCCCAGTGCACATCCGTGAGAAACTGCTGAATCGCACGGTGCAACATTGGGCCACGCCAGGCAACGGCCTTGCCCTCTTCAACGAACATGCCAATCGAGATCACCTTGATGGCGACCCCGTTGACTTCATAAATCGGCGGCAAAATCAGATCGTCGACCTTGGTCGGCTTATCGGTTAGGCCGAGCTGGCCAGGAATCGAAAATCCAAAAATGTCGGCATCGAGCAGGCCAACCTTGTGGCCCTTGAGCGCGAGTGCCACGGCGAGGTTCGCGGTGATCGAAGACTTGCCAACTCCGCCCTTGCCAGAGCCAACCAAATAAATGCGCGTGTATGTGTTCTCGTCGAACGGGTTCGAACGAACCGCACGACCGCCGCGAAGTTTTTCTTTGAGTTCATCGCGCTCGGACTGAGTCATTACGCCGAGAACTACAGAAACTTTTTCGATTCCATCAACCGCCTCAACGGCCGCAATTGTTTCGCGTTCGATTCGCTGCGCCGCAGGGCAACCGACTATCGTGAGTTTCAAATTAACGATTGCAGAATCACCGTCAACCTCGATGTCGCCAACCATGCCGAGTTCGGTAATCGGTTGACGCAGTTCAGGGTCAATCACCGACGCGAGCGCGCGGCGAATTGCTTCTTGCACTATTTGCTCTTCTTGGCAGCAGGCTTAGCTTCGTCGTTTTCTTTGCGAAGCTCTTCGATTAGATCGCGAAGCTGGTCGCGAATTTCATCGCGCACGAAATCTTTGGTCGCAAGTTCTTTCACGGCAAGACGCAGTGCAACAACTTCGCGAGCAAGGTACTCGGTGTCGGCGAGGTTTCGCTCAGCACGCTGGCGGTCTTGTTCGAACTGCACGCGGTCGCGGTCATCCTGTCGGTTCTGAGCCAACAAGATCAGGGGAGCCGCGTATGACGCCTGCATCGAAAGAATCAAAGTGAGCAGCGTGAAGTTCAGGCTGCGTGGGTCGAACTGCGCGTTCTGAGGCAACAAGGTGTTCCAGGTGAGCCAGATGGCAACGAAAATCGTCATGCCGATCAAGAAGCCGCCGGTGCCCATGGCGCGGGCGAAGGCCTCTGATGCGCGACCGAAGGTCTCTGGGTTCACACGAAGGTTAGGCACGAAGCGCTTGCGAGAGCCAAGCGGTGCGTCAAAGCGGTCTTTAGCCACGAGACACCTCGCTTTCGTCTTCGGTTCGCCAGTCATCAGGCAATAGGTGGTCTAGAACGTCGTCAACTGTGACCACGCCAATAAGTCGGTTCTCGTCGTCGACAACCGGCAGGGCCACCAAGTTATAGGTAGCCAGGGTTCGGTGAATCACCGAGATGTGGGTGTGCGGCTTTAGCGGCTCAAGCTCTGAGTCGAGCAGGGTGCCAAGACGCTCGTGCGGTGGGTAGCGAAGCATGCGCTGAAAGTGCACGACGCCAAGGTAACGACCGGTTGCAGTTTCATATGGAGGCAGGGTCACGAAAACCTGAGCGGCAAGAACCGGCGCAACTTCTTTGCGTCGAATCAGAGCCATTGCTTCGGCCACGGTCATGTCTGCTGCACAGATGATTGGCTCGGTGGTCATCAAACCACCGGCGGTGAATTCATCGAACTGCATAAGCATTCGAATGTCTTCTGCCTCTTCTTCATCCATGAGTTCAAAAATCGCTTCGCTTCGACCCTCTGGCAAGTTCGCCATCAAGTCGGCGGCGTCGTCAGGTTCCATGAGGTCAAGAACTTCAGCGGCACGTTCGTCATCAAGCTCTTGGATGATCTCGAGCTGCTCTTCTTCTGGCAACTCCTCAAGCACATCGGCAAGACGCTCGTCGTCGAGCTCTTCGGCAACCTCGAGCATGCGCTCCTCAGGAAGATCCATCAGCGCGTTAGCAAGGTCGGCCGGGCGAAGTTCTGAATAAGTTGCGATCAGGTGCTGAGCAGACTGGCTTTCGCCGTTGTCGTTTTCTTTGACCTGCTCCCACGAGGCGAAGAGGGTAGTGCCGCGCGCGAATGGCGAGGCTGAAGTCTTTGGACGACGAAGGAACAGCTCGGTGACTGTCCAGTCGTGATTCTTGCCGAGTTCGATGGCGACGTCTTCGATGCTGGCGCTGCCGCTGCCGTCGAGCAGGTTCACCTTGCGGCCGAGCAGCTCGGCGATAACGCGAACCTCTTGGCCGCGCTGAGTGAAGCGGCGAAGGTCGATTAGGCCGGTCGAGATGACCTGGCCGTTGGCAATTGAGGTGATGCGGGCGATCGGAACAAAGACGCGGCGGCGGCCGGTGATTTCAACCAAAAGGCCGGTTGCGCGAGGTGCTCCAGATTTGCGGTACGACACAAGAACGTCGATGACTTTTCCAACACGGTCTCCCGCTGGGTCAAAGACGCCACAGCCAGCCAATCTGGCAATAAATACTCTCGTCGCGCTCACAATAAACAACCTTAGACGAGAGGTTGAAGGCATGCCAGAATGGGTTTTTATGGCTACCAAACGTTCATCTCGCAATGTTCCTCCCGCAGTTCCTCAGGGTGAGGTCATTGCCGACTTCGCACAATATGTCGATGCGGTCGCATACGTCGAGAAATTGGTTAGCAATAACTTTCCGGCTGGGTTCATCGCCATCGTCGGCTCAGACCTTCGTTCGGTTGAGCGCGTTCGTGGCCGCATGAGCTATGCCCGTGTTGCTATCAACGGTGCAATTACCGGCTCATGGATGGGTTTGATCTTCTCGTTCTTGTTTGGCCCAACCATCAACACCGCAAATGTTGCATCAAACGGCTCACTTGGCGCAGCAATCGTTATCGGTGCCGGCGTTGGAATGCTGTTTCAGGTGCTTCGCTTCTCGATGACTCGCAACAAGCGCGGTTTCGTAAGCCAGTCGCAGATGGTTGCCGCGAAATATCAGATTCAGGTGCCAGCGAGCATGGTGCCGCAGGCAAACCAGGCAGCTGCCGCGCCCGAGCCATCAGCGAAATAACTTTCTGTCGGTGGCCTGAGCAAGACTTTGGCCATGGTGATTGTCTTTTTCTTGCTTCTCGCGTTCGCACTTCTTTATGCGCTCGGATACGCGGTTTATAAATTCTTTACGGCGCCTGGCGCGGTCGCGCGAAACGACAGCGCGATTAGTTCAGTGCAAAACGAAGGGCAATTCTTCGATGGACCCGATGGTTATGACGCCACCGGCGGTTATCAAGAAAGTCGCGAAAGCTAGTTAGCCAGCTTTTGCATCCAAGCCTCAACATCGCGAGCCTTGCGAGGCAGTGCCTTCGTCAGGTTTTCGACACCGTTCTTGGTAACCAATACGTCGTCTTCAATTCGCACACCGATGCCGCGGAACTTCTTTGGCACTAGCAGGTCATCCTTGTGAAAGTAGAGACCAGGTTCAATGGTGAAGATCATGCCCGGCTTTAGCTCTGCATCGAGATACATTTCGCGACGAGCCTGAGCGCAGTCGTGAACATCCATGCCTAGGTGGTGGCTGGTGCCGTGAATCATCCAGCGGCGGTGAAACTGGTTGTCTGGTTCGAGTGACTCTTCTGCGCTTACCGGCAACAGGCCCCACTCGGCAGTCTTCTGAGCGATGACCTTCATGGCCGCCGCGTGAATCTCGCGGAACTTCACGCCAGGCTTGGCAATCTTGAAGGCTGCGTCAGCTGCCTCGCGAACTGCCTCATAGATCATTTCTTGAGTCGCATTGAACTTGCCGTTGATTGGCAAAGTGCGGGTGACGTCTGCTGTGTAGAGGCTCTCGACCTCAACACCGGCGTCGAGCAACAAGAGCTCGCCCTTGCGAACCTTGCCGTCGTTGATGATCCAGTGCAGGGTGCAGGCGTGCTCGCCGGCAGCCGCGATTGTCTCGTAGCCGAGGTCGTTTCCGTTGGCGCGAGCCTCTGCGAAGAATGCGCCTTCAACGATGCGCTCGCCACGTGGGTGCTTGACTGCCTTGTCGAGGTTGCGAACAACCGACTTGAAACCTTCGACCGAAGCGGCAACAGCCTTGCGCATTTCTTTGATTTCGTATTCATCTTTTACTAAACGCAATTCAGAAACGAACTCGGCAACGTTTGCGTCGTCGAGCGTGACGACATCTTTCTTTGCCACGCTCTTGATGAACTCGTCATAAGTCTTGAGCGATTTGCTCGGCAAACCTAGAAGTGCGGCAACCTGCTTTAGACCTGGGCGTGAGCCAACCCAGAATTCGCCGATTGCAGAGTTAGCGAAAAACTCGTCGGTGTCGTGACCGGCGGTTTCGCGAAAGAACAAAGTTGCCTTCGAACCCTTGCGAGCATCGATTACAAGAATCGAGCCAGGCACTGTGTGGGTGCCCCATCCGGTTAGGTGTGCAAATGCGCTGTGCGCGCGAAAGCGATATTCGGTGTCGTTAGAACGCTGCTTCATGTTGCCGGCTTCGATAACGACAACCTTGCCCTTGAACGCCTTGGCAACTGCGGCGCGACGCTTGGCCGCGAATGGAGCCACCGCATCAGCCTTTGGCAATTTGTTTTCACGGTCGGCCCAGTTGCTGCCGATGTATTTCATGAATTGCTTGCTGTGCGGGGTGCGAGAACGGTTTGCGTTGCGACTTGCGAGTTTCTTGGCGTCTTTGCTCATGCGATTTATTCTGCCATCGCTTTTTGCCCAATCTGCTCTTGGTAGCCTTGGCTCATAGAGAGTTGAGTTTCACTTGAAAATAGATCTTCACGCACACAGCACCTGCAGCGACGGCAAAGAGTCGGTCGCCGAGGTATTTCACCAGGCCAAGCTTGCCGGCGTTGACGTTCTAGCTCTAACCGACCACGACACAACCCACGGATGGGCCGAGGCCGCGAGCGCGGCAGCCCACGAGGGCATCGGATTCGTGCCTGGCATCGAGGTCACCACTCGTGCCCACGTCTTTTCGCCAAGTGGCGAGTTGCACAAATTCGGCGTGCACATGCTTGCCTATCTGCCAGACCCGAACCATGTTGAGCTCGCCGAGGTGCTTGCCGAATCGGTGACCAGCCGCGAGACCCGCCTTCGCGCCATTGTCGACAAGATTGGCGCTGACTTCGACCTCGATTGGTCTGACGTTGAGATGTTCATTGCCGATGGCGCAACCTTTGGTCGCCCGGCTGTCGCCGATGCAATGGTTCACCGCGGTCACTTCGCTTCGCGCGATGAGGTGTTTGCCGAGATTTGGCCTAACGGAGCCGACCGCTATTACGTTCCTAACCGTGGGGTTCCTGACACGGTTGAGGCCATCCGGTTGATTCGTCGCGCAGGGGGAGTTCCTGTCATTGCTCACCCGATGAGCCGAGGCAAAGGGCCAGCCGAAGGTCAGCCAATGCCGCGAGCGCACTTCGAAGAGATGATTGCCGCGGGTCTTGCCGGGTTCGAGGTTGACCACCGCGATGTGCCAGAGCACGCGCAAAAGTGGTTGCGCGAAATGGCCGCCGAGTTTGATCTAGTGATTACCGGTTCGAGTGACTATCACGGTGTTGATGGCAAGAAGAATCGTCTAGGCGAAAACACCACAAGCCCAGAGATGCTTGAGCGCATCTTGGCTCAGGCCACCGGAACTATCGCGCTGCTTTAGCTAAAACTAGCTGTCTGAAGAACGACGGGTGCGAGTGCGCTGACGGTTGCTCGCAGGACGCTTGTGTTCGCCATCGCCATGAGCAGGCTTGACGTGACCGCCCTGGCCACCACTGCGCTGAGGCTTCTTGTTGCGATCACCAGAACCTGAAGGCTTTGAGCCACCGGTCTTTGGCACAGCAGTTGATGCACGAACGCGACCCTTGGTGCCAGGCGCGATGTTCAAGTCTTCAAACAGGTGAGCAGAACTCGAGTAAGTTTCGGTTGGTTCAGGCTGACCAAACTGCAGCGCATCGTTGATGTGCTTCCAGCGTGTGAGGTCTTCCCAGTCGACGAAGGTAACCGCGATGCCGGTGCGGCCAGCGCGACCGGTGCGACCGACGCGGTGAAGCAGAGCCTTCTCGTCTTCAGGAACCGTGTAGTTGATTACGTGAGTAACGTCATCGACGTCGATGCCTCGCGCCGCAACTTCGGTCGCAACCAAGATGTCGCGCTTGCCACTGCGAAACGCAGCCATCGACTTTTCGCGAGCCTCTTGCGACATGTCGCCGTGCAGCGCGGTCGCGTTGAATCCGCGATCGATAAGTTCTTCAGAAACCTTTGATGCCTGACGCTTGGTCTTGCAGAAGATAACGGTTTTGCCGCGACCCTCGGCCTGCAAGATGCGGCCAACAACTTCATCTTTATCGAGCGAGTGCGCGCGATAGATGAACTGCTTGATGTCAGCCTTGGTGTGACCTTCATCTGGTTCATTTGCACGGATGTGCACAGGCTTGTTCTGATACTTGCGTGCCATGGTGACGATTGCGCCTGGCATGGTGGCGCTGAACAACATGGTCTGGCGGCCATCCGGTGTGTATGCAAACAGACGCTCAACGTCTGGCAAGAAGCCGAGGTCGAGCATTTCGTCTGCTTCGTCGAGCACCATGAAGCGAATGTTCGATAGGTCGAGAAGCTTTTGCTTTGAAAGGTCGATCAAACGACCTGGGGTGCCGACAAGAATTTGCGCGCCGGCCTGAATCTCGGCCACCTGACCTTCATAGGCCTTGCCACCGTAGATGGCCGCAACGGTGGTTGAGCGGTTGGCGGTTGCCAACTTGAGGTCTTCGGCAACCTGGATGCAAAGTTCACGGGTTGGCACAACAACAAGCGCCTGAGCGCCTGGGGCAGGGTTTGGGCCGAGAATCTGAATCAGCGGAAGGCCGAAACCAAAGGTCTTGCCGGTTCCGGTCTTGGCCTGGCCAATAACGTCTTGGCCGGTTAGAGCGACCGGAATGGCCTGCTCTTGAATTGGGAATGGCTCGGTAATGCCTTTGGCAGCAAGGGCATCGGCGATGTCTTGGTCGATGCCAAGGTCGCGAAAGGTCAAGGGGGCTCCTCTAATTGGGGCGCGCTCGCGGCGAGACTGCCGCGCATACGGGTTCAATCTTACCTTTGGGGCATTTTTGAGACGAGGGTATTCTTGAACCCATGTTCGATTGGTTCAAGCGCCTCTTTCCTAACGCAAGCAAGTTCACCTTGCCAGCGCGCGAGGAGCGCACCGCTCGCAACACCGACAAGGTGAATCTCAAGCCATACACACCTGAGCCAAAGAAATATCTCGGCCAGTTGGCATACCTGCAGCTATCGCAGTTTGAAATTCTCACCAACGAACTCAAGTTCGCACCGACCACCCAATACAAGGCGCAGCTCAGCGAGGCGGCGGCCAAGTGCTTCGAGCAATACCGCGCAATCTCAAAGTTGATTGTTGCTCAGGGCATTGATGCCACGGATGCGATGGACCCGTTCGTCGAACGCATCGAAACTTTTCACTCACGCATCAGCGGAATCGACTTCTACGAAACCATCATCAAGATCTATTTGGTGAGTGGACTCTTGAACGACTTCTATAAGCGTCTTGCCATTGGGCTCGATGCAACCACTCGCGCATCAATCGAAAAGATCTTGAGCGACAAGACCTTCGAGAAGTATGCAACCCAGGTTCTAAAAGAATCGATGAGCGAAGACCCAACCTTGGCTTCACGCCTTGCGCTCTGGGGTCGTCGCATCATGGGCGACGTGCTGCTCGAACTTCGCGGCACCTTCGACAACCGCAAGTTGGCCGGCATCACTAAGAACGCCAAGTTGTCAGTAGAAGAAGAACGCGAAGTGAACCTGGCCGCTTACTCAAAGCTAGAGCCACTGGTTAGCGAACTGATTGCCGCGCACTCGGTGCGCATGGATGCGATTGGGTTGACTGCTTAGTCAAAGTTGCAAAACGCGAGACGGGCGGTAGCCCATCCGTGAAGAAAATTACTTGCTGCGGATTTTTTCGATGCGCTTAGGCACAAACCACAGAGCAGCCGGCATAGCCAACATCACGATTATCCAGATCCAGCCCTCGGTGTGAGAGAAGCCGGCGAAGGTTAGAACTGTCCAGAGAACGGCACCGGTCACCAACGCGCTCGCGGCAGGCACTAGTCCGCCGAACTTCTCGCTCTTGAGGCCGATGTATGGGGCTACTAGGCCAAGGATGGCGGTGTAGAAGACGATGAATGCGATTTCCATTAGGCGATGAATCCAACCCGGCGTGTTTCTTCGACGCCAATCTCAAGGTAAGTAATAGATGCAACAGGGATGAAGAACTTGCGGCCCTTAGCGTCGCTCAAGGTGACGAGCTTCGCGTCGGCGTTTAGGGCGCCGGCGACAATCTGCTCGATCTCAGCCGACGACTGATTGGTTTCGAATGCCAATTCGCGCGGGGAGTCTTTGATGCCGATTCGTACGTCCATGATGTGCCTTTCGCTCAACTCGTCTAGATTACGACATGTCAGAGGGGTGGGTTATTCTCGGGGCAATGAAGAAACCATCGGGGCAGCAGTCGGCCCAATTTAGAAAGCAACAGCAGGTCGAGAACATCGATGCGCTCGAGCTTTCGCCTGCTCAGCAGCAAATCGCAGACCTGGGTCTTCAGTCGATCGCCCTGATCGTTGGCTGGCCAGGCAGCGGCAAGACCACCGCGCTAAAGGCGCACTTTCTTCAGATTGCTCGCGAGAGCAGCCCAGAGCAACTACTCGTAATTGCGGCTAATCGAACCGCCGCCGCAAAGCTGCGCGACGAATTGGCAATTGCATATCAAGGTGCATCGCTTGGGCCAATGGCTCGCACGCTAAGTTCGATTGCTTTCTCGATTCTTCGTCACAAGGCTCTTCAGGCTGGCGAGCGTTTGCCCGAGTTGGTCAGCGGTTCAGAGCAAGACGTAATGCTCGGCGAAATCATCGAACTCATCGAGACCGGCAAATTGCCAATGCCAAGTTTTCCGAAGCACATCACCCCTGGTGTCATGGGGCTTTCGGGTTTTCGCACCGAACTTCGCGATTTGATTTCGGTTGCAATCGAATATTCAATTTCTCCGGCTGCGTTGGCGAAGCTCGGTGTCGAAAAGAAGAAGCCAGAGTGGGTTGGCGTTAGCGAAATCTATGGTCACTATCTTGCAGAGTTAGCAAAGCCAGAAAACTCTCACCGCTTCGACCCTTCGGCATTGCTCGTTGAGGCGGCAAAGGTTGTTCGCGCCGGAATCGTGCCAGAGCAACTCAAGAATCAGGTCAAGCGCATCTTGGTTGACGATGCTCAAGAGCTAACCCCAGCTGCGGTTGATCTGCTTTGGGCACTTGTTGAAATGGGCAAGTGGTTGGCATTGTTTGGCGACCCTGACGTTTCCACCCTCGGCTTTCGTGCTGCCGACCCAGAGGCAATGCATCGCTTCGCTGAGGCGCTTGCCAAGCAGCGCGGCAAACCGTTCACTCAGATCTACATTCAGCCACAGCACGCAACCCACCCTGCCGACATTGCCGAGGCCATAACCCGCATCACACCGCGCATTCCGGTGGCTGCGGCTGGCCCGCAGCGCCAAGGCATGAAGCCAGATCGCTCGGTCGATGCCGAGCCTGCCATCTCAGCCGGTGTCTTTGCGCTTCAGCAAGAAGAGTCGGGTTGGCTAGCCAATCAGCTTCGCTCGATGCACCTCAACGAGGGCATCGCATTCAAAGACATGGCCGTGGTTGCTCGCTCGCGCGACGAACTTGAAGAACTCGAAAACGCATTGGCTGCCGAGTCGGTGCCGGTGCGCATCATCGGGGCACAGTCGGCATTGCGCGATGAGTTTGGTGCGGTCAGCTACTTGCGATTGGCAGAACAGGTTCTCTCGAACGAACCGGTTTCAGTTGAGAAGGCAATCGAACTTTTTGCAGGGCCGATTGGCGGTTTCGATGCAATCACGCTTCGTCGCCTTCGTCGCGAACTGCGCAAGCAAGAACTCGATGGCGATGGAACTCGCTCGAGCGGTGAGTTGCTCGCCGGTTTGTTTAGCGCTCCTGGTTCGGCAGACACTCTCGCGGGTGAGGGAAAGCGCGCCGCTCGATTCATCAAACTCTATTTCGAACTAAAAGACATTGCTGCTGATGAAACCAAGACCATCGAAGACCTGCTTTGGCACGCATGGGTAAAGAGTGCGCCATCGAAGTCATGGCCAGAACTCGCTCGAGGTGTCGAAGAAGTTGCGCTTCAGGCAAGCCGCAATCTCGATTCTGTTGTTGCTCTGTTCGCCGCCGCAGCGCGCTTCGTTGAGCGCAATCCATCTGCGCCAGGTGCCGAGTTCATCGAAGCGCAGTTGGCAATGGCCTTGCCAGAAGATTCGCTTTCTGTTGCCGCAAACCTCAATCACGCTGTCTCGCTGCTCACTCCTTCGGCACTAATCGGCAAGAAGTTCAAAGTTGTGGCACTTGCACACATGCAAGAAGGCATTTGGCCAAACCTCAAACCACGATCGTCATTGCTTGGCGCCGCTGCGCTCAACCAGTTGCAGCGCGACCCGGCTCTCGACCCAAACGTCGACCAGCGCAGCGAACTTCCTGGCGAACTGCGACTTCTCTATAAGGCAGTGGGTGCCGCAACTGAGCGCCTATTGGTAAGCGCCATCGACACCGAAGAAGAACAGGTGTCGCAGTTCGTGCGCCTGCTGGTTGGTCGCGACCTCGAGGCCAACGAGTTCATTCAGACCCGGCTAACCCTGCGCGGCATGGTTGGCCAGCTGCGCCGAGAACTGGTCACCGCAAAAGACGAGGGCCAGCGAAGTTTTATCGCCGCTCAGTTGGCTCGTCTCGCTGCCGAGGGAGTTGCCGGGGCGCATCCAAGTCAGTGGCACGGCCTGAAGTCGCTCTCAACCACCGAGCCTTTGGCTGAGTTGCATGCAGACGAAGATAACGACAACCGCCTGGTCTTACACCCATCTGAGCTAGACAACTTTGTGAAGTGTCCGCTGCACTGGTTCATCGAAGCGCACGGCGGTCGTCAGGCAAACGTAACCACCAAAGTCGGAACCCTGATGCACGAAATTCTCGAGCAGGCAACCGAATTCACCTATGACTCATTCGACAAAGCAGTCGAGTCAAAGTGGAACACGCTTGAATTCGAATCTGAATGGCAGCGACAGGCAGAGCGACGCCGCGTCTCGCGCATGATCGTGCGCTTGCTCGGTTATCTCGACGATGTTCGTCGTGGTGAGCGTCGAGTCATCGGCGTTGAAGAAAAGATCAACTTCGCACTTGGTGGAGCCTGGGTCGATGGCAAGGCTGACCGCATCGAAATCGATGAAAAAGGTTTTGTCACGATTGCAGATCTAAAAACCAGCCGCAAAGAAGTGAAACAAGACGACACCGACAATCACCTACAGCTAGCCGTTTATCAGTTGGCTGCACTCAAGGGTGGTTTCGCAAACAGCGGCATTTTGGCTGAAGAGCCACGAGGTGTTGGCGCGGTCTTGGTGCAAATCGGTCACGATAAAAAAGACGATCCAACCGAGCCGATAGTTACCGAGCAGCCGAGCCTAAAGATCGAAGGCAAGCAAGTTGTCGCCGCAATTGAAAACTTCATGACCGAAATCGAAAAGATCACCGAGGGCATGCTCTTGGTCGATGCCGAGGTCAGCGCAAACACCGGACTTCACTGCTACGAGCGCAACCCATACGGTTCATGCTCGCTGCACCTAATTGAGCAGGTCACTTATGGCGAATAAGCACAAATACTCAGCCAACGAAGTATCGAAGGCAATGGGCGCTGCCTACGACCTAACCGATGAGCAGGTTGACGCCGTCGAAAACGCCTCGGTAACCGAGCCAGCCCTGGTGGTTGCCGGTGCCGGTTCGGGCAAGACCGAGCTCATGTCGGTTCGCGTGCCATGGCTGGTTGCCAATGGATACGCGCTTCCGCAAGAGATTCTTGGCCTCACGTTTACCCGCAAGGCCGCGGCCGAGCTTTCGAAGCGCGTGTTCGAGAGCCTGGTCAAGTTGCGCGACCTAACCGACCTATGGCCAAAAGATCTGCCGGTAGATTTCACGCCGCCAACCATTAGCACCTACAACGCTTATGCCAACGGATTGTTTCGCGACTTTGCGTTGCAACTCGGCTACGAGGCCGATGCGGTTCAGCTAACCGACGCAACACAATTTCAGCTGGCTCGAAAGTTCTTGTTTGAAAACGCGGCCGACATTGCTCCAGAAATTCTTGAGCTCGATTTCAACCCTGAAACTCTGATCAAGAGCGTTGTTGAAATGTCGCAGACCATGACTGAGAACCTGGTTACCAGCGAGCAAACCACTACTTACCTAACCAGTCTCATCGAACACCTCGAAGCGCTCGTAAAGCGCGAGGGCGAGGGCATCGACCCGAAGACTGCCAAAGAGGCAATCGAGTTGCCAGAGAAACTTCGCAAGACCAAAATTGTCGCGGTGTTGGCAGAGGCGTTCTTGCACTACAAACTTCGCGAGGGCAAAATCGACTACTCAGACCAGGTTGGTCTAGCCGAGCGAGCCGTTCGTGAACTGCCGGCAGTCGCCGAACGCGAGCGCGCCAGCTTCAAACAAGTTTTGCTCGATGAATATCAAGACACGTCTTATTTGCAGACTCGCTTGCTTGCCGGTCTGTTCAAAGATCACCCAGTTTTTGCCGTTGGTGACCCTAACCAGAGCATCTATGGCTGGCGTGGAGCGAGTGCATCGAACCTAAGTGAGTTTGAGAGCGACTTCAGCAGCAAGAAGATCGAGCAATTCAAGTTGAGCACCAGTTGGCGAAACCCTTCAGGCGTTCTAAACCTTGCTAATCACCTAGCCGCCCCACTGGCCGAGGCGCCAGGTTACCTGAGCCCTGAAGCTGCCGAGATTGTCTCGAACCTCGAGGTGGTTACCCTCAAGGCCGCTCCTGGAGCGGGCATTGGCCAGGTCGACATCGAGTTCGAGCAGAACCTAAACGACGAGGCCGAAGCGGTTGCCAAGTGGTTTAGCGATCGGTTCGCCGAGCCTTCGCGAAACGAAAAGGGCGGGCAAACCGCAGCATTGCTGCTGAGCAAGCGCGCCACCATGCCGAAGTTCATCCGTGCCCTGCAAGAAGCTGGGCTCGAGGTTGAAGTTGTTGGCATTGGCGGTCTGCTCGAAATGCCAGAAATTGCAGACATTCGGTCGGCTCTGTCGGTTTTGGTGAACCCAGATTCGGGCACCGAACTGATTCGCCTGCTCACCGGTTCACGCTGGCGCATCGGCGCTCGCGACATCAATGAGCTGTATAAGTTTGCGAAAAAGCTTACCAAGCGCCTCAAGAGTGCAGACCAAAAGTTGATGGCCGACGGCGAAGAAGAAAACATCTCGATTGTTGATGCGCTTGACCGATTTACCAGCGACAAAGAACTAGAGAATCACAACATCAGCGAGGCCGGTCTCGAGCGCATGAAAGAGGCGGCCAAACTATTCGCAGAAATGCGCAAGCGCATCGGATTGCCATTGCCAGAACTTGTTCGAGCTATCGTTGCAGAACTTTGGCTAGACATCGAACTCATGGCAAACCCTGCTCGACGACACCCATTGATTCACATCAACGAATTCGTCTCGGTAGTTTCAAACTTTGCCGCCGGAAACAACACGGCTACGGTTTCGAACCTGCTCGACTACTTAAAGTTTGCCGAGGGTCGCGAAAAGCTCGAAGCACCACGCGCCAAGCCTCAGAACAAGGTTGTGCAGGTGCTAACCATTCACGGTGCTAAGGGTCTCGAATGGGATTACGTTGCTATTCCGCGCATGGTCAATGGCGATCTGCCAACCGGCCCAACACCTGGCGTTGGCTATTACGGCTGGTTGGCTACCGGAAAGTTGCCTTATGCGCTTCGCGGCGATCACCGCACTCTTCCTGCTGCTGATCTTCTTGCCGCTCGCAGCGCTGCCGAAGTTACAGCCATGGTCAATCAGTTCAAAGAAGGCGTCAAAGAGATGGAGGGCGCCGAAGACCGTCGAGTCATGTATGTCGGCATCACCCGCCCTCGTCACGCCTTGTTGCTGTCGGGCAGCTACTGGAAGCCAACGGCGGCAACCAAGCGACCAACAGCTCAGAAGCCTTCTGACTATTTGATGGAGGTTTTGGCCTGCGCAGATTCGCCGGTCGATCCGGGTTTCGTGCTGCCAGTCAAAGAGTCAGATAAGCCTGAGTTGCTCAAAGCCGACGAGGTCGAGGTTTGGCCGCGACCAGTCTTCGGCAAAAAGGTTGCCGACCGCATCGAAGACGCAGCCGCTCGAGTGTTGGCTAGCGACCCTAAGGTCATGCCGGCTACCGTCGATAACTCAGCCACCGCCGAATTAATCAGTCGACTGCTTGCAGAGCGCGATGTGCAAAAAGAACAGCGCACAACCGTTGACTTTCCGGTTCGAATTCCAGCTTCGCGCTTCAAGGAGTTTCTCGAAGATCTCGGCGGGGTAGCAGACTCGATTCTTCGACCAATGCCTACGCAGCCTTTTGCGCAGTCGCGCCGAGGAAACCTATTTCACACCTGGGTTGAGAAGAAGTTCGCACCAACTGTTTCGATGTTTGATGACGAAGACCTGAAGATTGACGAAATTGAACTCGAAGATGGCGAAGACTTCGTGCCAATCGAAGAGCTCCAGGCGAACTTCGAAAACTCAAAGTATTCATCGATGTCACCGATTGCCCTCGAGCAAGAGATTCAGCTGACCATTGGCGACAACACGTTCATTTGCAAGATGGACGCAATTTATCCAGATGGCGATGGCGTTGAAATCGTTGACTGGAAGACAAACAAACCGCCAACCGAAAAAGACGACCTCTACCGTCGTTCGTTGCAGCTTGCGCTCTATCGTCTGGCTTACGCGGAGTTCAACAAGATGCCAATTGAAAAGGTGAAGGCAAGCTTCTTCTTTGTCGGCGATAACGAGATCGTTAGCCCAGAACTAATTCTTGGCAAGGCAGAGATTCTTGAAGCCTGGAACGACGTGCTGTCGCAGTTGGTCGAAGCCTAGAAGAGGTCTTCGTCTTTCACGATGTCGATTGGCTTGGTCTTGTCGTCAGGCTCTGAATCGCTTGACTCGGCAGCCACAACCTCAACAACCTCAATGATTTCGACCTCTTCGGTCAATGTTGAGCCAGCCGAGGTGTCATAGCCATAGTCGTCGCCGGCAACCTCAGACTGCTCAATAAAGCTGATGGTGTCGACAATCACAGGGGCGGCAACTTCGCTCATTGGCAACAATGCGCCCTCGGCTGCAGCCTCGGCAAGCTCGTTCAAACCCTTGATCGCTTCATCAATGATCTCGCCATCCTTGAGCGCATATCCGTGAAGCAACCAACGAACCCATTCGAGCTCTGAATAGAGAGTCGCGCGGCGAGCGATGTTTGCATCGGCGCCATTGCGGGTCAACTGGTAGTTCAACAAAATCGAGTCGATTACTTCGTGATCTTCAGTGGCCAACCAGGCAAAGTCGAGAGCAGGGTCGTTCAGCTGAACTTTCTTCCAGTCGAGAACGCCGCTGACTTCACCGGCATTTTCAAGGATGGTGTCGTGACCAAGTGATCCGTGAACAACAACCGGCTGGTATTTGAAAAGCGAAACATCGGCGAGAGCGTCTTCCCATCGCTGAAGCAGGATCGCTGGAACCTGGCCAGACTGCATCGCGCGGTCAATCTCGGCAACGCGAAGACGAATGTTCTCGGCAGGGCTGAATTCTGAGAGTCCGTTGTTCTGCACCAATTCGATAGGCAGCGCGTGAATTGTCGAGATGGTGCGAGAAATGCTTTGGGCCAGAGAGCTGGCAGGTGAGAGGCGGCGGGTGTCGATCTTGTTTCCCTCGACATATTTGAAAACCAAGACGCGGTTGCCGGTGCCAACCTCGCGAGTCTCGCCGATTGCCTGAGGAATGTCGAAGCCAAGTCGAGTCTTGAATGACGAGAGGTTCTTGAGCACCTGAAGTTCGAGTTCGAGCTCGGTGCCTGCCGCTGGGGTGGTCGGAATGCGAACGACGTAGTGCTCGCCGTTGACGTCGGTCAGCAGCGCAGAGTCGAAATTGCCGCCAGACTCACCGGTTATGGTGACGGCATTGCGCACGTTGAGGCCCGAAACTGCGTCTGTCGCTAGCGCGGCTAAAATTAGGGGAGATTTGCCCATGGGCAAAAGGTTAGGCAACAAATCGGGCATCCGCCCGCATCGCCACGCATTCAGCGGTTAATTCGAAGGAGCAGCAATGACATCTGCTCTAAATCTGCCGTTGGCCAGATCTGCGGTTGACCGCGATTACCTGCAGCGAGCCAACCCCAATCTTCTCGACGAACTCTGGGGCAAGGCCTCAACCCGCGTTTTGCCGATGTTTGATGGCAAGGTTTTGTTGCAGCCTGGCGCTGCCACTAGCGAACCGGCACTACGACTTTTCACCGTTGATGCAATCGCAAACTTTGAACTTCGCGTTTATTTGGGTGTGACCCTGGTTGATCAACTGGATGAACCTGCCGGCACAAGCGTTGTTCTCGCGGTGCTCACTCGCGAGGCCGCAGCTGCTCTCGAATCAGACGAGACTAAGTGGCACAATCTTCGCCGCACCGGCGCGGGTCTTAGCGATCGCGATGCCGGGCTTTATGCGCAGGCACTCGCAATTGCCAACTGGCACGAAAACCACCCGCGCTGTTCAAAGTGTGGCGGCGAAACCGTTGTTACTTTCGCCGGATGGGTTCGCCACTGCAGTGTTGACGAAAAAGATTTCTATCCGCGCACTGACCCGGCAATCATTGCCGCGGTCATCGATGACCAAGATCGCATCTTGATGGGTTCGCAAGGAATCTGGGAAGACAACCGTTGGTCGGTTCTCGCCGGTTTCGTTGAGCCTGGTGAATCGTTGAGTGCCGCCGTGCAGCGCGAGATGTTTGAAGAGGCGGGCATCCGTGTTGATTCTGTTGAATTTCTCGGCAGTCAGTCGTGGCCGTTTCCTTATTCGTTGATGGCCGGTTTCACCGCGCGTGCGCATGGCAACCAAGAGTTGCAGCCAGATGGTGACGAGATCGAAAAGTTGCGTTGGTTTAGTCGCGATGAACTTGCGGCGCAGGCGAGCGAGATTTTGTTGCCTGGTCGACTCTCGATTGCGCGAGCGCTAATCGAAAACTGGTTTGGTGGCGAGTTGATTTCGGCAACCGAGTTGAAGGCCAAGCCGTGAACGCGAACTTGAGCGCCGAGGCACTTCTCGAAAACCTCGACGAAGAACAGCGCCAGGCCGCCGAGTCGCTGATTGGGCCGACCTGCATCTTGGCCGGAGCCGGCACCGGCAAGACCCGCACGATTACTCACCGAATCGCCTATGGAATCGCCCGTGGCTACTATGCGGCGAACCGTGTCTTGGCCCTGACCTATACCAACCGCGCCGCCGGCGAACTGCGCTCGCGCCTGCGTCAACTCGGAGCAAGCGGCGTGCAGGTCAAGACTTTTCACGCGGCCGCGCTATCGCAGCTCGAGTTCTTCTGGCCACAGTATGCGGGCGTTCCGGCACCCCAGGTAATCGAGTCGAAGGCCAAGTTGGTTGCCGATGCGGCAAACGAACTCAAACTAAAACTCGACACCGCTGCCATTCGCGAGGTCGCCGCCGAGATCGAGTGGCGCAAATATTCGATGCTCAGTCTCGAAGGTTATGCAGAGGTAGTTGCAACGCGCCCAAAGATTGCCGGCATCAAACCAGAGCAGAACATCGCGCTTCAGTCGCTCTATGAAGAAAACAAGATTCGAAGTCAGCGCCTCGACTGGGAAGACGTTTTGATTTTGACGCTCGGCATGCTTCGCGCCGAACCGCTTGCGCTAAGTCACGTGCAACAGCAATACCGTTTTTTCACCGTCGACGAATATCAAGACATCTCGCCGCTGCAGCATGCACTGCTAGACATCTGGATGGGCGACCACACCGACCTCTGTGTGGTTGGCGACCCGAACCAAACGATTTATTCATTCACCGGCGCAACTAGCGAATTCTTGCGCAACTTCGATTCGCGCTATGAAGATGCAACAATTCTTCAACTCACCCAGAACTATCGAAGTTCAGAAAACATCGTTGCCGCAGCAAACCGAATCGTTGCCGACTCAAACGCAACCGATTCGCTTCGCGCAGCCGCCGATCGCGGTGAACCCGTGAAGGTTTTGCAGTTCGCCACGATTGCCGATGAAGCGCGCGAGGTTGCGGCAGCCATCCGTGAGCAAATCGACGCGGGCACAAAGCCAAACGAAATCGCGGTGCTCTATCGCGTCAACGGGCAGAGCGAACATTTCGAGGCTGCTCTTGCAGAGCGCGGAATTGACTACCAGTTGCGCGGAGGCGAGCGATTCTTCAACCGCCCAGAGATTCAGCGCGCGTTCACCGCAATTCGCGCCGAGGCGAACTCGGCCGGCCGCCCAGACAAGTCGACCTTTGAGGTCATCACCGATATTTGCCGAAGTCTCGGATGGACCTCACGCGAACCAGATCACGCCGGAGCAGAGCGAGACCGATGGGAGTCGCTCAACGCCCTCATCGCCATGCTCGACGAAATGCCTGAGGGCGCCACGATGGCCCAGTTTGCGGCAGAGCTCGAAGAGCGCAAGCGTTCTCAGCACGAGCCGGTCAAGCCTGCAGTCACGCTCTCGACCATTCACGCGGCCAAGGGTCTCGAGTGGGCTCAGGTCTTCATCGTGGGTGCCACCGAGGGCTATTTGCCGATTGGCTACGCCACCACGGCTGCCGAGATCGCAGAAGAAAAGCGCCTGTTCTATGTCGCGGTAACCCGTGCTGGTCGCAAGCTAAACATCTCGTGGGCAAAGCGCGACGCGAATGCTAATCGCGACCGAGAGCCTTCGCGCTTTCTTGCCTTGCTTGGCTAGCGGTTTCACACACGGCATTTGCAGCTCTCGTCGAACTGCCAACTGAACTCTGAAACCGCACCGGTTGTCATAGATAGGCGATAGCCCGTTCGGTTCGCATCAACCACCTCGAAGCCACGCTGTGTGTCGATGTGTTGAAGGGCTCGTTGGGTGGCAATGCCGGCCGCAAATAACTGCGCCGCAGAATCGTCGAAACGTTGGTTGCTAAACAGAAGTTGCGATGCAATCGCCGGCCAGTGTTTGTCTTTTGCGGTTTCGCTTTCATGAAAGCAACTCAGGCAGGGAGTCTTCGCACTTTCAATAACCGGGCTAATCGAAACGCCATCGCTATCGAAGACGATGCTGATGTGAGCAATTGATCTGCCGAGCCAACTTCGATATTCAGCGGGCGAAACCGCGTTATGCGAAATCAGAATTGCAAAGTCAATCTTGTCAACTTGTTTGTCGCTCAGGTTTTCGATCAAGGCAACTTCGCGCGCCGGTGTTTCATCGATTTCGCCGTCGACAATCAATTCACCAACGCCGCTCTTGGTGAGTGCATCAATAATCAGTCGCGTGCTCTCGCCACAGTTCGCAATGAAGACCTGCGAATGTTTTCTCTGCTCAATAACGACGGCACCGTCGGTCGAGTAGTTTGCTTGCGCACGACAAATTTCGGCAAAGTGTTTTTCGATGTATTCAGCGGTCAAGCTGGTTTGATCGCCGGCACAGTTCAGCAGTGAAGGGCGCACCTGTTCGAGCAACTCAGCAGCCGATTCGGCCCCGGCGAGCGTGGCGGCCTCTTGCAGAAACTCATCGGGAACCCCGCGATAGAGCAGGTTAAGCAGACGTTCCTGGCCGGAGGTTAGACCCTTGATGTGAACGGCATTTGGCCCGTGGCCAAGCTGCACCTCGTTTGGGCTGCGCCAAAGAGGCATTCGACTCGGATTGATTCGCAGCACCATGACTGCATTCTGGCTCGGGCTAAAAACTTCCGCCCGAGTAATTCACAAGCGGCTATTCGCCGAGCAGGTCGCGCAGTTCTTGGTCGAAGTTGTCGCCACCCTGGCCACTGAGTCGGGCGAACAACAACTCTGGGTTGACGATTTCTTCGGCAGAAGGCAAGAGGTCTGGGTGCTCCCATAGGGCATCGCGCTTTTCGTTGCCAAGTCGGTGGCCGATTTCGCGCCACAGGTTTGCAGCCTCGCGAAGTCGGCGTGGGCGCAGCTCGAGCCCAACTAGAGTGCCAAAGGTTTTCTCGGCAGGCCCGCCGGTTGCGCGGCGACGACGCACGGCCTCGCCAATTGCAATCGACTTCGGCAGCAGGGCAGTAGCCTGGTCGGTTACGGCATCGACCCAACCCTCAATTAGGGCCAAGATGTTTTCGATGCTTTCGAGTGCACGGTTCTGCTCATCGTTTCTTGGCGCAATAAATGCGCCACTCTGAAATGCCTCTTGCAAAGCTGCGGTGTCGTTCGGGTCGAAGTCGCGAGTTGCCTCGGCAATGTGCTCGGCGTTGATTTTGATCTCGGCAGCATATTGAGTGATCTGGTTGATAACGTGTTCGCGCAACCACTTGCTCTGCTTGAACAAGCGCGCGTGGGCAAGTTCGCGCACCGCAAGATAAATGAAAACCTGATCGCGCTCGACATCGAGTTCGTTCACATAGAACTCGAGGTTCTGCACCACAAAGGCCGCGCGCTGCTCTGCGAAAATCGGCAAACCAATGTCGCCACCGGTTAGCACCTCTGTCGAGAGTTTTCCGAGTGATTGACCGAGTTGCATTGCAAAGAGTGCGCCACCGAGTGTCTTCATCATCGATGTCGCATTCGAAAGCATCGGCGAAAGCTCATCGGGTGCATTTTCTTGAAGGCTCTCGCTAAGCGCGGCGCTCATGCGGTCGGCAACCGGCGCAGACAACGCCTGAAACAGCGGCATAGCGTCTTGAACCCAGAGCTCGCGCGAGAGCAATTTCGGTTCGATGGTCAATTCAGAAATTGAAGTCGCCTGATTCAACCAAAGCCCGGCGATCGAGAGCGCATCCGTGAGTTCTTTGCGAGCCTCGTCGGTGATTGGCTTCGAACCCTGGGCAGCCAGTTGGCGAGCCTGATCTTCGGTCATCTTGAAGTTCACGCCGCCGCCCTCGGCGTTCATCTGGTTCAGCGCACCGCGAAGTTGCGAGAGCATCGCGGCAATCTGAGCTGGGTCATTTGGCAGGCCGGCCGCTTTCGCTAGCTTCTCAAGATCCATGCCATCCGAGCCTTTTTCAAGAAATTCGCGCATGAATGCCTCGAAGTCTTGAGGCTCTTGGCCTTCGCCGTCGTGCTGGTCGCTCATGTCTCTAACGCTAATAGGCTTGAAGCGTGCCAGAGAATCTTTATGCCGAAGGCGAAATGCCTCAGCAGAGCCCAAGCAAGCGCCCAAACAAGCGGGCCTTGGCCGGTCTATCTATGCTTCTGGTCTTCACCGTTGCACTTATTACTCTCGGGTTCTTTCAGGCACCCTATGTAATCGAGCGACCTGGCCCGGTCGTCAACGTTCTTGGCGCAGAGAATGGCGTGCAGGTAATCAGCATTCCTAAGGGCAATGTCTATGCCACAAGCGGCGAGCTCGACCTGCTCACGGTGAGCGTGGTTGGCAACCGCGATCAGACCCCGACCTGGCCTGAACTATTCTGGGCCTGGATCGACCCGGCTCAGGCAATCAGTCCGCTAGACGCAGTGTTTCCGCCTGGGCAAACCCAGCAAGAGTCAGATGCCGAGAGCACGGCCATGATGGATCAGTCGCAGCAAGACGCAATTGCAGCCGCGCTAACCAAACTCGGCTACGAGATTCCGACGCACGTTTACATAAGCGAGGTTTCGAAGAACAAGCCTTCGTCTGGCAAGTTGGTTGCTGGCGACTATGTGACTGCAGTCAACGGTGTTGCTCCTGAATCGGTCGACCACCTTCGCGAAATGGTCAATGAGTTTGACGGCAAGACCGCGCTCAAGATTTCTGTTTTGCGCGCTGGCAAAAAGTTAACCTTCGACATCACTCCGATTAAAAACACGGATGGCCGCTGGGTGCTCGGCATCTTCGTTGGCACCAAGTTTGACTTTCCGATTGAAGTAAATCTTCAACTCAGCGACATTGGTGGCCCAAGCGGTGGAACCATGTTTGCGCTAGGCATTTATGACCGACTGACTCCGGGTGCACTGCTCGGTGGGCAGCACGTTGCCGGCACCGGCACCATCGATGCGAGTGGAGCCGTTGGCCCAATCGGTGGAATTCGTCAGAAGCTTTATGGCGCTCAGCGCGCTGGTGCGAAATATTTCTTGGCACCGTTCGAAAATTGCAACGAGGTTGTTGGGCACATCCCGCAAGGTTTGCAAGTTTTCAGCATCGAGACTTTCGACGACGCAATCAGTGTTGTCGAGGCAATCGGCAAGAAGCAGTCGCTTTCAAAATTCGCCACCTGTTCGACAAAGTAGTTTCAACCAAACAAAGGCAAAACCATGGCAGCAAATAACTCACGCAAGGTCTCACCGGTAACAGTTTCGCTGGTGATTTTGGTCGCGATCTTCGTCGCGCTGGCCAGCGCCTCGAGCGTCTACACCGACTTTCTTTGGTTCGACCAGCTCGGTTTCAAGGGTGTATTCACCACTCAGCTAGTGGCTCAGGCCGCGAGCTTTGGCGTTGGTGCCCTCTTGGCTGCAGCACCGGTCTGGCTTAGTGTCTGGCTTGCCGTGCGCAGCAGGCCTATTTATGTGCGCGGTCTTGCCGGCGATAACGCCGAGGCCTTCAGGCTTCTAGCCGAGCAGCTGCGCAAGTTTGCTCAGGTTGCGCTGCCGATTTTGGCAGGCATCGTTGGCGGAATCGCTGCTTCATCGCAGTGGCAAACCACCGCGACTTTCTTGAACCACACCTACACCGGAACCAAAGATGCACAGTTCGGTCTCGATGTCGGTTTCTATCTCTTCGACCTGCCGTTCTATAACTTTGCGGTTGGTTTCGTTTCAACCGTGCTTCTTGTCGCGCTAGTGCTCGCCGCCGTTGCTCACTACATGTTTGGCAACATTCGTTTCACTGGTCGTTCGGCAACCGTTGCCAAGGCCGCACGAATTCAGGTTTCTGTAATCGCGGCTTTGTTCTTGGCAATGCAGGGAGCAGCTCTCTGGCTCGACCAATATGCAACCATGACCAGCGATTCTGGTCTCTACACCGGCGCAACTTATGCCGATGTCAACGCAGCTATTCCTAGCTTTCAGATTCTTTCGCTAATCGCATTCGTGGTTGCCATTCTGTTTTTGATCACAGCAGTTATCGGTCGATTCAGAATTGCGCTAATCGGAACCGGACTTATGGTGGTCAGCTCAATCATCTTGGCCGGGGTGTTTCCTTGGGTTGTGCAGACTTTTCAGGTTGTGCCAAACGAACGCACGCTAGAGGCCGAGTTCATTAAGCGCAACATCGACGCAACGCGAATTGCATACGGTCTTGAAAACATCGACATGGTCGACTACCAGGCCAAGACCACAACCGATGCAACCGCACTTCGCGCAGACGTTGAGACCACTGCGAACATTCGCATCATCGACCCGGCTCTGGTGTCGACTGCGTTCAAGCAGTTGCAGCAGGTTCAGCAGTATTACAACTTCACCAAGCACCTCGACGTTGATCGCTACCAGATCAACGGCAAGACTCAAGACACCGTGATTGCGGTTCGCGAGCTAAACCAGTCGGGTCTTGGCTCATCACAGTCTTGGTATAACAACACGATTGTTTATACCCACGGATACGGCGTGGTTGCCGCCTATGGAAACCAGAGCTCGACCGACGGTCAGCCGGTCTTCTTGCAGAGCGGAATTCCGAACGCCGGAGCCCTCGGCACCTTCGAGCCACGCGTCTACTTCGGTGAAGAGTCGCCGACCTACTCAATCGTTGGCCCATCGGCTGGCGGCACCGCTCGCGAGCTCGACTACCCAGACAGCACAGGGGCGAGCGCTACCGCTTATAC
>ERZ650308.303-NODE-303-length-26267-cov-8.110598_pt1 | contig 26267 bp, 21 predicted proteins | sample MGYA00376244_ERZ650308 | MGnify/ENA primary metagenome ERZ650308 (study PRJEB26733, sample SAMN07839295) | wastewater metagenome | biome: small river; feature: stream; material: water | place: USA: North Carolina | collected 2016-04-26 ... | reverse complement strand
TTTTAATGGCCATGGCTTCTTATCATTAGATGTTGCTACAGGACTATACTCTTCGGGGTAGTAGCTGTAAAAAAATATGTCTTCATTATGATCACTCAACCAGCAGAGATGAGGGAAAATATTTTTTCTACCGTTTGAATAGATATTGTGCCATAGTTCTCTAAAAAATTGACGTTCACCTTCAAAAGAGTAAACTTTACCTTCAGCTCCTACTAAGTTACTCATGGCCATTGAAATTGTTCCTATGTGTGCGCCAATATCAATTACGGAATCACCTGGTTTAATATACTGAATTAATTCGTAAATAATATAGGGCTCCCAAATTTTTCCTTCTTTGATTGTGTCTTTAACGCAGTCTTTTGCGCTATCAACCCAAAACCAGGCAAGATCTTTTACGTAGTAGGAGCTATAGTGTTGCCAAGGCATTTCACTAAGATAATTTGCAAGCCAAGGTTCTTCGGGAAAATAGGAAAAATTACCTTCAGAAGCTGATAACTGAAAAAAATTGAATGCGAATCCAAGTGATGCAAGGCTTAAAAGTGTTCTTTTTTTGAGTTTATTTTTGCATGTCATTGAAAAATCTCCTTTTGAATTTACGATTTTACCCTATATAAGAACAGAGTACAGAATTTTTGGATATTAGAAAAGAATTTTTTTAATAAATTCTTGTTTGAGAAAAGTAGTACAATAATGCAAAATTTAAAAAAAATGGAATGGAAATGAAAAAATTTTATCTTGCAACTATTCTTGTATTGCATTTCTGCACTGAAATTGAAGCGAAAATGTTTGACTCGGGTATTGCTGTATTTACAGGGTATCGGAATGATGGGTTGAGTTGGAAGACGGGGTTTGAGGGGGCGTCGGCGTTTGAGACGAAGGAGAGCTGGTCGGGGGTGCAGATTGCGGAGCTTGGGGGGAGGTTGGAGACTTGTGTGTGGGAGCGGTGGTATTTGAGAGCGGAGGGGGACTATGGGTGGATAGTTGGGGGAAGTAAAAGTTTTGATTTGGATTATGCAGGCGTTGAGGGTGATGAGTGGTTGAGGGCGAGTAGCAGGGGTCAGGTATATGATATTTCTGGAGCAACTGGGTATTTGGCTCGTTTTTTTGGAGGTCAGTTTGAGGTGATGCCCCTTTTGGGGTTTTCGTATTCGGTGCAGCACTTTACCGATAGAGATTATAAGGATTCGATTCATTTGCTGAATCTTTTTGAGGATGTAAATAGTGAATCGACATATCAGTGGATGGGGCCATGGGCGGGATTATCGTTTGCTTATTTATTTAAGGGCTTTGAGTTTGCGTTTGAATATCAGGGTCATTTGAGTTTTTTTCGAGGGGGGGTTCAGGATAATTTGTTTGATGCTGATAAAGAGTGGATGAAAAAAAGTAATGCGTTTGGAAATGAGTTCCTTTTGAAGTTGATATTTCCTGAATGGAGGCGTTGGTTTTTTGGGTTAGAGGGTGGTTACTTATTTTACTATGGATCCGATGGAAAGAGTAAAATTGGGGGGCAGGAGGGAAAATTAGAACGAATTAGTTGGAACTCTGGGAACATTTTAGTGTCGGCAACGCGAAAGTTTTAGGCTAGGCCCGCAACTTATTCATTTTAAGGGCTTGCGATAAAGCCGCAGAGGGTTAAAAAGGCGCCGACAGTGAGGGAGAGTAAGAGGATTAGAAAGTACCACCGTTTGAAGAAGGGGCCAACTGTTTTTTGAACGTGTGTAGGGAAGGAGGCTTGTAGAGCTCCTCGGACAATCAGAACGGGGCCGATAAGAGTAGTGAGGCCTTGCCAATCTCGAGAAAGGAACGAAAAAATGGCAAGCCTTTGTAAATCATATATCTCAAATTTCTAAAGAGAAAATTCTCTGTCTAGACGAAAGTGGATTCAAAGAATTTGAATGCAGAGAATATTGGTGGGAGCCAAAAGGCAAAAAAGTGTATTGCGAAATTTCTGGAAAACGATATGGATACTTAAGCTTTAATGCCGCAAAGTCTGATTCTAAAATAATACGGTCACTTTTTTCACAGGCGGTTGCGATAGAGATTTATTCAATACCTGGCTGAAAAATATACTGAAGCTGCATCTAGGCCAGATTATTGTTATGGATAATGCTAGTTGCCATAAATAAGAAAAAACAAGGTCAATAATAGAAAATGCAAAGAGCGCACTTTTATTCTTGCCTCTATATTCACCCGATCTTAATCAAATCGAAATATTTTGGGTAAATCTTAAGAGAAAAATTAAACAGATTGTTCATAAATTTGAAACTTTAGGAGAAGGTATCAATTATGCTTTTATTCAGTATTAAAATAAAATAACTATACTATATTTCCTAGCTATTCAAGAGACACTGATTCTTGATAAGTACGGCTAAAGTACGAATTGATTTCTTGCCCTTCGTTATCTTAGAATAAATAATTCCCTCATGAGTACCTTTCCTAAAGAGGAATTAGGGATATCTGCATAGGTGTTTGGTAAATGTCTAATCCAGGTAAATGTAGGGGCGGAATATGAATCTTTAGAAACAGCTACAACATAGCGTGATTGAAACGTATTCAGTATATATTTCAAGCAAGTTTGAAAATGAAATTTTAAGTTTACTTCATCCAGCTCGTTGATATATTCTCGGATTTGTAACTTTCGAACTCCCCAACCATTAACATTTCTTTACATCCATTCATAAAAGGAATATGAATCATCGTAAAATCGCCGGCTAATCTGTAGGAGTTTGTGGTTGGAGATTTTTTGTTAATTAAACAAAATGTAGTGTCTATAGCTGCTAAATAGATTTGATAATCAGGTCTTTTGGGATAGTGAACTGGATATTGCCAAAATTGACTTTCCCACTCTCTAATGGAATACATTCCACAGAAACAGTCTGTTCGAATATTGGGATCATCAATACAAATGGCAAAACCAACCTTATAGGCTTGGAACCAATTTGAAATGTTAACTAGTTCACTTATTAAATTTTCTGGTAAATTTTTATTAAATTGTAAATCTGGGTCTGTAAGAATATAAAGGTCCCCTACTAATTTTTGGATGGGTTCTCTCGCAAAAACAGTGTGGCCGAAATTTTTTTTCTGCCGTAATAATGTGTATTTATAATCGTTATTATAATATTCCAGTAAAGGTTGGAATTTACTATTATTATCAACAATAATAATATCAGAGGTGTATTTTTCAAGCTGGTTGACCATGTTTTTTATAAAGGTAACCTGATCATAGGCAATAATAATAACCGGCATATTGCTTTTAATTAGAACTTCTTGTTTTGTAAGAGGTTCAAATATTAAAGAGGCAAAAGGATTTTTTTCTAGATAGGAGCAAACATCATTTTCAGGGCAATTTGTTTTAAAAAAACTAAAAAGGTTTTTAAAGTCTGCAATTTTCTTATTTTTCCAAAAGGGTATATGGAAAGAAATGTATGTTTTAACATGATTGTGGTATGCAAAATATAGGATATCTTCTAAAACAGATTCTTCATCCCCCTCAATATCGCATTTAATAAAATCAATCGACTTTTCTGAAATAGTCTCATTTTCAAAAATATAGTCATGGATTAATTGCTTAAATGTTATTGGTTTTACAGGATTTCCATTCGCATTCTTTTGAGGGTTGCTTGTAGATCCTATAGGTCTGTTGCAGATAAGTAGATTTGGGTGTTTGGATCTTGTAAACTTCTTTTTAATTGGATTGAAAGGGATTGTGCTCTGATTTACTGCAATTACAGAGCTAAAATTCTTAGATAAGTAAAAAGAGGAGTCTTCAATAGAAGTAGTCAAATCAATAGCAATACAATTTTTAGAGTTTTCAGGATAAAAAAAATCATTTGGGAGGGAATTTGCTTTGATGGTTCTGTTAACACATACAGAAAATAATAGAAAAAAGATGAGTGTAATATTTTTTTTCGTCATAAAATTTTAAGCTCCAATTTGTGTTCTTAACACCTTATTCACGAAGTGCTTTTCTTATATGAAGTCGAGTTCCACTGCCGCACCAAAAGTGATCATCATAAGTATGAGTTTCCCATTGGGGAAAATTCATTATTTCAATATTGAAATGAGTTGGGAATAATTCTGGAGCAGAGTAGTTGTCAAGTATAATCATGTGTAAATTGGGGCTAATTCCTTTTTCTAAAAAAGTATTTAAAAATAGAGATCTATTATAGCCATGTACGGTATCTACGGAAAGAATTCCTATATTTTCTGTGTTTAGAGTTTGGACAAATGAAACAATGGAATCTTCCCTAGGAATGTGCATTAGCATGACGTTTTTTAGATTTAATTCCTGTAATCGATTTCTAACGCAGGAAGCCCAAGCTCCATCTGTTTCTATAGATATTACAAACTTACATCTTTGCGCAAGAAATACAGTTGAACCACCAGATCCAAATTCCAACGCTATGTCATTTTCTTGGCAGAATTCAGCTTCTTTGTAAATAGAATCAGGCACTTGCCAAGGAACGCCGTTTTCCAAGCATTTATCGCCTTTCCAATAATCAGGCTGAATTATAATTTCAGGTTGAGAGGTCATTATAAAAGCTGTAAAGGTGCAAAACAGGGTTGTTTTATAAAGCATAAGATCCTACGTTTGTTTAGTTTTTAGAAGACTCAAATAATAACGATTCAAAAGGGTGTGTTTTTAAATATTGACATATATCTGTATCAGGGCAATCTGTTTTGAAACATCTAAAGAGATGTTCAAAGTCTTCTATTTTTTTCATTGTCCACCAATCTAAATGAAAAGAAATATAAGCTTTAGCGTTGTTATCATAAACGAAATCTAATAGGTCCTCTAAGATGTATTCTTCTCCTCCTTCAATATCACATTTGATAAATCCGATTTTTTTGGAAGAGATATTTTCATTTTCGAAAACATAGTTTTGAAGTAATTCTTTGAAGGTTATTGATTGAATGACGTAGTCGTTTTTATTTGTTTGAATTTCTTTTATGTATGAGATGGATTCATTTAGTTTAGCTCCTCTAGGGCCAAAAATAAGATTTTTAGAGACAGAGAATACGGGTTTATCACATACCGTAACATTTGAGCAGGCTGAAGCGCATAAATTTTTTTTAAGACACTCTAAAGAATTTTTGTCTGCGTCTACTGCAATAACGGCATAAAAATTTTTGGATAACCAGATTGATGTAGTTCCAATCCAAGCACCCAAATCGATTGCGATTGCAGTTGGGTCCTTTACCTGATCAAAAATTTCAAAATTTTTGTTCTTCCAATTTAAAAAAATATTACTGGTAAAATGGTCAAGTTCAGGGTTTATTGAGCAAAATTTATGTAAAACATTTTTTTTTTCAATTTCTATGTAATCTTCGCTAATTAATTTTGAGAATAAACAGAGAAAGAGATAAATATAGATCATATTGAAGCGCCTATGGTATTTTCGAAAATATTTTATAATACTAAAATATTTTTTTGCAAAAATCTACTTAATATATAAAGTGGTGAAAAAAAGTTAGGTAATGCATCATTTTTGAAAAACAACTTTGGGGAATTAGATGAATTTTTTTAATATTTGGGAGGGTCTCTTTGCAGACTCTTTCTTGCAATTTACAAGCAAAAATGTTTGATTCGGGTATTGCTGTATTTACAGGGTATCGGAATGATGGGTTGAGTTGGAAGACCGGGTTTGAGGGGGCGTCGGCGTTTGAGACGAAGGAGAGCTGGTCGGGGGTGCAGATTGCGGAGCTTGGGGGGAGGTTGGAGACTTGTGTGTGGGAGCGGTGGTATTTGAGAGCGGAGGGGGACTATGGGTGGATAGTTGGGGGAAGTAAAAGTTTTGATTTGGATTATGCAGGCGTTGAGGGTGATGAGTGGTTGAGGGCGAGTAGCAGGGGTCAGGTATATGATATTTCTGGAGCAACTGGGTATTTGGCTCGTTTTTTTGGAGGTCAGTTTGAGGTGATGCCCCTTTTGGGGTTTTCGTATTCGGTGCAGCACTTTACCGATAGAGATTATAAGGATTCGATTCATTTGCTGAATCTTTTTGAGGATGTAAATAGTGAATCGACATATCAGTGGATGGGGCCATGGGCGGGATTATCGTTTGCTTATTTATTTAAGGGCTTTGAGTTTGCGTTTGAATATCAGGGTCATTTGAGTTTTTTTCGAGGGGGGGTTCAGGATAATTTGTTTGATGCTGATAAAGAGTGGATGAAAAAAAGTAATGCGTTTGGAAATGAGTTCCTTTTGAAGTTGATATTTCCTGAATGGAGGCGTTGGTTTTTTGGGTTAGAGGGTGGTTACTTATTTTACTATGGATCCGATGGAAAGAGTAAAATTGGGGGGCAGGAGGGAAAATTAGAACGAATTAGTTGGAACTCTGGGAACATTTTAGTGTCGGCAACGCGAAAGTTTTAGGCTAGGCCCGCAACTTATTCATTTTAAGGGCTTGCGATAAAGCCGCAGAGGGTTAAAAAGGCGCCGACAGTGAGGGAGAGTAAGAGGATTAGAAAGTACCACCGTTTGAAGAAGGGGCCAACTGTTTTTTGAACGTGTGAAGGGAAGGAGGCTCGTAGAGCTCCTCGGACAATCAAAAGGCAGCCGATAAGAGTAATGAGGCCTTGCCAGTCGAGTGTAAAGATGGGGTGGGCAATCACAATTGCTAGGCCGAATAAAAGGGCTAAAGAGCCAGAAAGTGCAAGGAGTCCTTTTGAAGCGGAAAAATCTTTGATCGATTTTTCCAGCTCTTTTTTTCTTAAGATTAGCTCTGCAGAAACAAAAAGTAGATAAATTCCGATTAATTTGGCTAAAAATATAGAGAGTTCCATGGTGTGCTCCTTTTTTTTCTTTTTATGGAAGTTAAGGAATATTTTCTATATAAAAAGAGAAATGGAGAAAATAGTCCCTTTTTTTGTGGTTATTTGCAGCGTTTGGAGTGGAGAGCTTCCTTATGTTGTGACCGATTTTTTGCCAACTCCGCTTGCAATGGAAAAGAGTAGTCTGGATTTTGAAGAGAAGGCGGATAGGTCTTTAGCTCGATTTTTAGATCTGAGTTCTCAAAAGCGCTATGACGAGGCCTATGATCTCTGGCAAGAAATATGCAGCGATTTTTATAATTTGCAATTGCTTTACTATCAAACGGCTAAGCTCTCTTCCGATTTAGTGTTAAAGGGGTATGCTAGTAAATATTTGCTTGCATTGCATGCGGGGTTTCGAAAAAAAATTCAGGACAAAACAATCATAGATCAATTTGGGTTGAATGGACTGGATGTAGCTTTGTTGTCACCTCAACAAAGAGATCTCACACAGAAAATTTTATCAAAAGTAATAAATTCTAACCAAGAGGCTTTAAAAAGGCTTGAGGCGTCTGAAACATACAACTTTGTTTCTAGCATGATTCCTACGAGAGCTAAAGGGGTGAGTAATAGATTGAGGGTCCTTACAGCAAATATTCTCTGTTTTGCTGAGCCATTTAACTATTTTTTCGGAGGGGTAGCTCCTTGGAAGGGGCGTATTGATAATATAGTAAAAAAGATAGTGGCTACTAAGGCTGATATTATTTGTTTACAAGAAGTTTGGGATAGTGAAGTTGTAAGTGTTTTAAAAGAGAGGCTTAAAAAGGAATACTCTTGTTTTATTTATAATATTGGGAGCCAATATGGCACATTGAATCCTGATGAAATAGGCTTTAATAGTGGGTTGTTTATTGCGAGTAAAATTCCATTGGAATCAGTTCTTTTTTTGCCTTTTGATAAGATGGCCCCTGCAAAAGGGGGGATTCAAAGGGGGGCATTAGGGGGTGAATTTATTGCTGGTGGGGCTAAGTGGAGATTCGTAGCTACCCATCTTCAGCAGGGAGTAGATGATGCTGCCCAAGAGATTCGAAAGGATCAATTTGAAGCTTGTTCGAATTTGCTGGGATCAAGTAGGGGTTTTATCATAGGCGATTTGAATATCAACGCTTTTACCCCAGAGTTTCAAAATAGCCTCCTTTTCGAGCAATTTTTTATTCCCTATTTACAGGGAAAAAAGGGTGTAACTAGAAAAACTGCAACCGCTACAGACTATTTTAATGATCTTGTTCACACACCCCCTTTGGAACGGGAGAAAGTAAAGCCTACTTATGAACTCCTCGATTACTGTGTTGTTCGAAAAAATTCAGTAGCTACAAAATTAATAGCGCAAGAAAAAATAGCCCTCTTCTCTGTAAAAGATCCAACAGGTGCCCTCTCTGATCACCACGGACTACTTACGATTTGGCAAATGCACTGAAAAATTATCTACCACGAACGGTAGGTTTGATGATTTTAGTTGCTTTTGCAGGCTTACGAACTTCTCTGCCAAGAGATTTGTCGTTTTTTGGTTTACCACTACTTTTATTGGGCTTTCCTGAGCTTTTCATCGGATCCTTGAGGTGTTGATTTCCCTTAACTCTACCTTAAAAAATGAATTTTTACAATTAATTTATGGCAAAAGAGGGGGCGATTTTGTATAGTAAAATGTTTAATAGGGGTTTTATGAAAAACATGTATTTTGTCTTAATTCTCAGTAGCTTAATAAATTTGGAAGCAGCTTTGCAATGGAATTCGTCTGCTCAGTTTTCTACTCAAAGTACTCAAAATCCTCAAAATATTGCACTCGCTTGTGATAGAGCAAATGAGAGGGTAGTTGCTGCTTGGGCAAATGATAGCACATTTGCCCTCTATTATGCAGTCTATGATGGAACAAATTGGGGAACGTCGAATCCAATTCCTCTAGTATCAAGCAATGGAGGGGCATTTGTAAATTTAGCCTATAATGAAAATAGTGGTCAGGTCTTTGCAATTTGGTCAGATCAGATCTCAGCAAAAATCTATTTTGCAATCTATGAGGGGACAAATTGGACAACCCCTGCGCAAATTAATTTAGGGGGGCCATCGGAAGGGACCAATCCCTCCATAGCGTATGATAAAACGAGTCTTAAAATGATTGCTACTTGGCTAAATAGCGGAAATGGGCATCCCTATTATTCTATCTTTGATGGGGTGGCTTGGAGCTCTGCTCTTATATCTGGAGAGGCAGTGCAAAATTTGGCAACACTGGCCTACGATGATTTAAATGGATACCTCTACACTTTTTGGGGAAAAGATGTAGATTATAAGCCGGCTCTCTCTTTTTTTAACGGTTCTACTTGGTCTTCCCCTCAAGAGATAGGGGGGACAAGTCTTGTCTATAACGATATTTTTGCAGTTTTTGACAAAGCATCGAGTCAGTTAGTCGCTGCTTGGAGTGATCGAGCGACTCGAACTCCTTATTATTCAATCTTTGATGGGACAAGTTGGTCAGAGAGTCTCCCTATTCCGATGGGGGGAGGGACTAATCAGGCTCAAGAGGATGTTTTTTTAGCCTATGATCCCTATTTAGGGAGAGTGGTTGCTACATGGGCCGATAAGGTGAATTTTTTGCCTTTTTATTCGATCTATAATGGGGAGAGTTGGGGGGAGCCCCTCCCAATTCCTAGGGGAGCGACAAATGGGGTATTGGAAGATGTCTATTCTGTCTATTATCCTTCCCAAAATCAAATGGTAGCCGCTTGGTCTGATCATTCCACCTCTCATCCCTTTTACTCTTACACAACTCCTCAAAGTATTGCCCCAACAAATGTGTCGGGAAATCAGAGGAAAAATCAAGTCCCCTTACAAGAGCAGTATTTTAATACAATTATTTGGAGCCCAAGTCCAAGTCCAGAGATTGTCTACTACAACATATATAGGGATGGTGTTTTAACGGAGTCTATATCTGTAGGAGAGCCTCTCTCTTATACCGATTATGAGATCAATTGGAAAGAGGGGTATACTTACAGCGTCACTGCAGTCGATCTAATTGGGGTAGAAAGTGAGCCTATAAACATTTTTATTCAATAAAAGGGAGCGGAAGATGAAATATATTTTTTTATTAGGAAGGGTTTTGTTTGCTTTGATTTTTATCGTTAAACCGATAGAGCATTTTTGCCCTAGAATTATTGGGCATGCTGCAGAGAAAGGGGTTCCAGCGCCAGAAATTTTGGTTCCGATTTGGGGAATTCTCGCTTTTCTCGGCGGCCTCAGCATCTTACTCGGGTATAAGGCAAAAATAGGAGCGTGGTTGCTTGTTGTGTTTCTTCTTCCAGTAACTATTTGCATACATACATTTTGGAACGCTCAAACTTCATTTGCCGGAATGATGGATGGTTTTTGCTTCTGGAAAAACATAGCCTTGATGGGGGCTGCTCTTATGGTTGCTTACTCGGGTTCGGGGCCTCTTAGTCTCAAAGATTAAAGCCTTTTTAGTTGAGGGGAATGAAGTCATTCTATATTATTGAGTTTTTTATAATTAAAAAGGTGAATAATATATGACTTCAGCTGTAACCGAACGAAATGTCCTTTTAGAAATTGAGCAATATTTACAAGACTTAGGAGAGAGCAATTGTCCTTTGCCTCACGCTCCAAAAATACATGAGTTAAGAGGGCTTTTGCTAATTGCCAATCTTACGGAAAAAAATTTCCAAAAGGCAAAAGAAATATTACTTAATTTGTACTCTATGATTGGAGATGACGCTCCAGAAGATTGGGAAAGGCGTGAGCCTTTGGTCGGAAGAGTTACAGCTCTTCCGGATATCGATCTGGCAAGACTTTCTAGCGCATATGGAACTTTTCAAGAGGGCGCGGTTCCTCCTTCTCTCCCTAAGGCAACAGGTGGTGCTTCTGGTTACTCTCAACCTTTTTCAGCTGAGGATCTTAAGGCTCTAGAGGCGCTTGGTGATGGTGCTTTTTTAGAAGATGAATTGAACAGTTCGGATGATGGACTCGAAAATACGCAGAGAACTATTGAGTTAAAACCTGAGACTCTGGTTAGGTCAGAGGGGCCATTGCATGTCCAGGTATTTAACAGAATTATGAATTTACAAAGTAGAATGGATGGTGATAATAATTTAACAGGGCTTCCTGATGCTGTTGTAAAAGTATATGAAAATGAATTGGATAGTATAATCTCTCAAGATTGGATTGGTCAGTCTGCAAGGGAAATTCCTCATGATCCTTATAAAAAAAGACGTATTGAAATGCTCCATTTTTGTATTGGACAGATCGAATCCATGTATGAGTCTATTGAATCTGATTGCCCTACTAATATTGATCGTTTGCTTACATTATTAGAGGAACAGACAGAATTTAAAGGAGGCGTTTATATTGAAGAGTTTGTTGAAGAGACTCTTCAGGATATTTTAGAAGATAAAATTACAGAAGAACAATTTACAGATCTTAAAAAATTTCTAATCGATTTTGTCCGATCGACTAATGCTCATTCTGAAATTGAGAAGGAGGCATTATTAACAATGATGGAATATAATTTTTATGAGCATTTGAAAAAATATTATCTTAAGAACTTAAGACGAAATTTCCCGGTTGCCAATTTTGATCAATTTCGAGCTCCAGTAATAACAAATAATATCTTTGAAAGATTTGCCTATTATTCAAGTTTTTATTCAATCTCACAAATGCCTATAGATCCTGTTTTTAAAAAAGCAAAAGTTGCAGAAGAGGCAGGGAGAGGCTCTCAACTAGGGGTAGAGAGAGGAGTGCCGCTTGTGCCAGTTAGGCCCATTGCGCCAGTAGGAGGAATCGGATTGCGATTAGTTATTGCTGCTGGGGCATTTAGTCGAGCAGGGGTGCCACATAGAGAGGCAGCAGTGATACGGGCTGGAGCGCCAGTAGGAGCAGGAGTGCCAGTAGGAGCAGGAGTGCCAGCAAGAGTCGTAGCGCCATTAGAAGTGCCACATAGAGAGGCAGTAGTGATACAGGCTAGAGCGCCAGTATTAGCAGGAGCCCCAGTATTAGCAGGAGCCCCAGTATTAGCAGGAGCCCCAGTATTAGCAGGAGCGCCAGTATTAGCAGGAGCGCCAGTATTAGCAGGAGCGCCAGTAGCAGCAGGAGCCCCAGTATTAGCAGTAGCAGCAGGAGCGCCAGCAAAAGCTAAAACAAAAGCAGAACTAGAAGCAGAAGCAGAATCTGCTGCGAAAGCGAAACTAATATTTGATGGGATTCAGATTAATCATTTTTTTTGGTTTAAAAAAGCATTAGAGGCTTTGGATGCTAAGGATTTTAATCAAGCGCTTGAGTGTATGAAAAAAATTAATGCTTATTATGTAGCTTCCTGTGCGATTCCGAGTACATCTCAGCCTGGGATTGCATGTAATCAAAATATAAAATTGTTTTTCGAAACAGTTACAGCGCAAATTATGATTTTCGATAAAAAGGAAACCGGAAAGGAGCTCGTTTTTGAAGAGAATCAAGGGCAATTAGGGGCGATCCGTATTTTAATAGAGGACTATTTTAGTAAATATCATCCAGTACAGGAATTAACTCCTGTTTTTGAAGGATTTATGACTAAATTTATAGCCTTTAAATCTGGTTTATTTAATTGATCTTATCAAATGGTCTTTGGCTGCGGCTCTTTTTCAATTTAGCGCAGCCAAATTAAAAAATTTAGGATGTTATATGGAGGCGCTATCAGTTATTAGATGGTCTCGAATTACAAGTTCTTTGCAACATTTTTTGGGTCTAAGCCCTAAAGAGACCCCTTTAAAACTTTTTGAAGTTTTTTCAGGGGCCTTGAATTTGCTTAAAGAGGCTAAAGAATTACCACCTACTTTGTATCGAAGGGTATTTTTTGTGAATTGCACGTTACAAAAGGTATTGATTGCTCCAGAACTTCAAGGGTATGATTGGAATATAGTTTCTACATTAATTATCGAAATCGCTGAACTAAAATCCGTATTACAAATGGAGGCAGCTTGTGTCGGTTTATTAAAGGTGCTTTTAGAGGAAAGATACTATTTTTTTCATGAACCGAGTATCGAGAGATCGAGAGCTTTATTTGGTGATGGGGTTTGTTCGATTTATGATCTAGATGGGAAAAAAGAAGAGGGTGGAGGAGTAGAGGTTGCTTCCGACGAGAGTCATTTATTTAAGTCGTTTATACAAACTTTGAAAGAGACCTCTGTTTGTGAAGAACCTGAAAGTTTTGATAAAGCTCTTTTGGAATTGACCCAAGGATATAAATTTTCTAAAGGGAGGATTTTCATCGAATATCCTGAATCAGAAAAGGTAGCAGAGCGGTATTTAAGTTCAGACCGACCTATAATTAAAGCCATCGCTGAGTTTTTTTTCTACTTACATAGAAGTAAGAGGCATCAAAAAGAGAATTCTGCTTTGACTGACACCTGTCCCCAAATCATGAAATATTTGAAAGAGATAAATTCTGTTTTCGTTTTAACAAAAAAATCTCTTGTGCCAACACTTGCAAAATTAATTACCCTCAGGCAGGAATGTGCAGCCAAGGGAAAGTCTTTTCATTCTGAGATACTAGAGAGATCTTTTTTAGACCAATTTATACCCACTTTAGATACCGAATCACAAGTACTAAATGCAGATACTTATGAGTTGCTCATAAAAATTGAAAGTAAGTGGAGGGAGGTTTTTGATCAAAAATTTCGAAAACCTCGATTTCAAGAATCTCTTAACGTAGATCTATTAAAGGTTGGTAGAGATCAGCTTGCTTGCCAAATGGGAGATGGTATTAATGAAAGACTTAGGAAAAATAAAGAGCCTTTTTCCTTTCCAGTTCGATCGACATTCCCCTTTTGTGCGAGTAGAGCTGAGTTTTTAACCCTTTGTAATCCCCAGGAAATTTTTAAAAAGGCAAATTTTCGGGAAACAGAAAAAGCAGAGCACTCCCCAACTATGGGGAAACCTTCCTCAGGATGCGGAGCGGGAAGTGGTGCTGGGGCAAGTGCGGATTCTTCTGAGGTTACATATGAGAAAGAGGCTAGTCATGAAGTGGGGGCAGGCCCTGAAGCAGCTGTTGTTTTTGAGGATATTCGAATAGCATCTAGAGTACAAGCTTGGCAGATTTCCCAAGAGGAGGGTATCGCTTTTTATCGCCTAGCTAGACCTACGGGAGAGGGTTTATCGGAGAGTGAGATGAGTCTAAGGCATAGGCTTCCTCTAGATTTGGTCCCCTTGATTCGAGACTCTTCTTATTCTAAGAAAGGAGAATGGTGTGCCGTAAGAGGGGAGAGACATGACCATTTTAAGAGCTTATTGTACATTGATGCAAAAAAATATATTTTAGAGGCAACCTTTGATAAAGAAAATGTTTTGTATCATTTTTATGCAAGGGAGCTCCGAACGGTTAGTGATTATTCAATGTCTTTGTATGCCCCATTTGAATTTCCCTCACTTGGGGAAAGTAGGGAAGTAGAAACAAGCGCTCCTATTACTAGAGGAACTGGAATCAGGGTAGATGAAATGGGTAATGGTCATATTGATTTTGATGGAAGGCATTACCAATTATTAAAATTGAGTTGAAACTATTTGGGAGGGTTATAAACCATCCACATGCCAAGAGGGAGCGATCCTAATTGTATGTCACCGATACGTACCCGTTTTAGAGATGTTATTTCAAGCCCTACAAGCTCACACATCCTTCGTATTTGACGATTTTTCCCTTCGGTGAGTGTGATTGCCAAGGTTCTTTCATCGGTTTTGACTACTTTTGCCCGTTTAAGGGGTTTTCCGTCAAGCTCAAGACCAAAGCGAAGCTTTTCTAACGCTGAATCGGGGACAGGGTAATTAAAGCGAACAATATACTCTTTTTCCACTTCGGAATCGGGTCCGATAATTGATTTTGCAACTCTTCCATCAGAGGAAAAAAGCAAAAGTCCCTTAGAGTTAATGTCTAATCTTCCAACGACATGGAGGGCGTTTGGATCGATGGGGGCCCCTTTGTCATATCGGTTTTTGGGAATGAGTAATTCTTTTGCCTCTCGATAATTTTTCTCAGGGAGATTAGAGACGATCCCTAAAGGTTTGTTTAAAATAACAGTTATATTTTGAATATTACTCGAGTCAAAATCAATATTTGCATCGACCCGAACCTTTGTCCCTTGCTCGGTTATTAAAATACCATCTACCCGAACTCTCCCTTCGCTCATATATTGTTCGGCCTCTCTTCTCGAGCATAGACCCCTTTTGGCCATTAATTTAGAAACTCTTTCTAATTCCATGTAAAAAGTTTATCATAGCTTTGATTTTCTTGTGCCCTATATACTGAAAAAAAAAGGATTCAGACTATGATATATGAGCAAATTAATCAGGGTATAAAAGATGCAATGAAAAATCGGGATCAGATCAGGCTCGAGACATTAAGAATGTTAAAATCAAAAATACTAAACGTTGATGCAAGGGGAGAGCTTCCCGATCTAGAGGTTTTGAAAATTTTCAAAACATATTTTGGCAGCCTTGAAGAGGCTTATACTCAGGCCATTTCTGTGAGTAGATCGGATATTGCAGATAAATTAAAACGGGAACTTGAGATTGTTCAAGAATTTTTGCCTAAAGCCCCCTCTGCAGAAGAGACCAAAGCGTTAGTAATAGAGGCCATCAGAGAATCTGGGGCTAAGACAAAAAAAGACCTCGGTCTTGTGATGAAGGCAGTTATGAAACTTAACAGCGCAGTTGACGGAAAGCTTACTAGTAAGTTAGCTAGCGAACTGCTCCTGGGTTAAAACAGATCTAACTATCGTCTTTTTAGGTTGTAAAAACCGGTTTTAAAAGATAAAATCGAGGCCTAATGTGAATGCATTATAAAACATCCCACCTAACTTAACTGTCCAAGGACTTGTTGAGACGTGAGTTATGTAATTGGTTGCTCCAAAAGTATAGGTGGAGGATGTTAGATAATAAAGACGGTACTCGCCACTGAGGCGGAAATGTTTGAAAAAGCGGTATCGAAGACCTGCTTTTGCTGCTGTGAGAAATAGGGAATTAAAATCGTTTCTATCTGTATTAAAGTGGTTTATATCTAATTCTAGAGGATCGATTTGTAAGGAGTTTGCACTATGGATTGAGACAAATCCTACTCCCACCCCAAAGCCGAAGTAAGGGGAGATATAGTCATTGTTAAACTCTAAAATTCCATTGGCTAACAAGCCCCCTATCCGTGCAGGAAAAGAGTCTAAAAATTCGTGTGCATCAATTCGATCTGTTGGATTAATCACATCTGCATGTTTTAGGGTGTTAGCAAAATAACTCCCTTCAATTTCAATAGCTGGGGCTAAACGAAATCCAGGGACAATTTTTTTCATCCATTCATAACCTATGTGTAATCCGCCAAAGCCTTTTGTTTTTCCTGGGGCAGTGCCCGTCGCAGTTACACTAAGAGGTCCTCCGATCGATTCTGAAAAAAAGGCTGTTCCCATTTGTGTTACCGATACATCAGAGGGGTAGACCCAACCCCCAAACCCACCGAAGTAGAAACCTGTAGGGTTTGAGTTAATATTTTCTGATGGGTTGAGCTCTCCCCCCATTAAATTTAGGGTTGAGTGAAGAGATGCCACTATCAGAAAATTTTGTATCCATGTATTCATGAAGTTGCCCTTTATACAGTATCAATAAATTAGCTGTAACATATAGTAGGAAATTGCTTCCAATGAAATTTTTCAAACCTCAGTGGGATCTGAATTCGTGAAATAGCTAAAATCCAAGCCAAATATTCTAATAATATCGGTAAAGAAGCCCCTAATGTAAAGAATTTCTGGGGTATGACCTATTACCTTTAATCTGCTCAAAAATTTGAGGTTATTCCTTGGGTCGTACAAATGTAGGTTTGGAAGTAATAGATTTATAGTGGGTCCTGCTTTTAAAAGAAAATGGGAAAAAATAGGGAAGGCTTTATCCTTTCCTGAAGGGATTACTTTTGTTTCTTGATATTTTTTCATAGTCGCACCAAAAAACTCTTTGAGTTCCCCCCGTTTTTCTGGGCCATAAACTTCGAGATAGGTATTAAATAAGACCAGAAGGTTTGAGGTGGTTTCACATCTAGAGATTTGCTCAGGGCTCCATACTGGAGGGACGGGTGGAGCTGAGCTCGAAGGTCCAGCGCAAAATTTTAAAGAATCTGAAGGGGTGGTCGAGGTAGGAGAACCAAATACAGTAGCTAAAATTGCTACATCTTCTGAGCATAGGAAAGTAGAAGCAGCGAGTGAAAGGGGGCTAATCATATAAGTGCCTTTGTTTTTTTTAGGATAAAATTGTAATTCAAACAGATGTTACTGTAAATGGTTCTTAAATTTTTTTAATTGATCGCAAATTGCTTCTAGAGAGGGGAGAGTCGGGCTAAACGAGGTGAAAATTAGATCTGCATCTGGAAACAGAGAGGAATCTAACGGATCTCTTACACTTAAAATAATTACAGGTTTGGAGGTGTTCAATAGAGATTGAGTTAGCCCTATTGCTGACCGATTTTTCCACGCATTGTAGGAACAGATTACAATTACATCAGCAGACGTTGCTTGCTTTTTTGCTAGATCGATCTCGTCGTTTGTCGGGCTAAGGGTATTAAAAAAGTAGGCATCGATCGATTTTCCGATCCTAAATAAGGAGGTTTTCTCCAGATTTGTTCGCAAAATTTCCGGGGCGATCAGGAGAATTTTCTGATTGTCTAAAGGGAAACTTGTATCGGACTGTTTTTTTTTAACCTTAAGCGACAAAGAGGCAATTTTTTGAGCAAGTTTTTGATGCTCGCTTCTATTAATATTAGAGGAACTCGTGTTTGCGTGTAAACGGCGCTCTTTTAAGAGGAGAATCCTTTCAACAGCTCTATTTAATTTAGCTTCTGGGATACGACCATTTTTAACTGCTTGGACAATAGATCTATGAACTCTTTGAATATCTTCTGTAGTTAGCTCAAACCCTTTATGTTCCCCTCCAAGTAATTTCCCTCCTAAAATTAGGAGATCGCATCCTGCATTTAGAGCTCTAATTGAGGCTTCATCAACAGATTTACATGTTTTTAAGACTCCATCCATAACCAGAGAGTCTGCAACAATTACCCCTTGAAATCCAATAACGTTCCTAAGATAGTTTAAGCTCTTTTCAGAAAGAGTAGAGCAATTTTCTGAATCTAAAGCGGGGACAAGAATATGGGCTGTCATGATTGCATCCGAAGAGGAGGCAAGTGTTGCAAAGGGAAGGAGCTCCACTTTTTCTAATTCTGCTTTTGATTTGTGAATAATAGGTAACTCTTCGTGAGGGTCGACACTTACATCGCCATACCCAGGAAAGTGTTTTAGCGTAGTTACGACCCCAGCTCTGTTAAACCCTTCTAGCGCTTTTTCCCCAAAGGCAATTACTGTTTCCGCGCTCTCTCCAAAAGAGCGTACTCCGATCACAGGATTTTTGGGATTGCTATTTATATCTACTACAGGAGCAAGATTCATATTAATTCCTACAGCAGATAATTCTTCTCCCATAGCAAGAGCAGATAGCATGGCCAGATTCGTATCGGAAGTCTCTCCTAAAGCCCGATTTCCTGGAAAACTTGTCACATGGGCTAGGCGAGTTACCACACCGCCCTCTTGATCTGTAGCGATTAAAAGGGGGATAGGGACGCGATTCTCTTGTGCAAGTTTTTGAAGTTCTTTGCTAAGAATTTTTACTTGAGAGGGAGAAGTTAGACCATTTGACCAGTTGTAATAAATGATTGCCCCCACTTTTGTCTCCTGAATCAGACTCTTTGCATCTTGATTAACAACCTCTCCATGGAAGTGAACCATCAAAATTTGTCCCACTTTTTCCTCTAGGGACATATGAGACATGGCATCTGATGCAAAGGAACAAACGGTTGCAAGCCAAAACAATGAGATTAGTTTGATTTTTATCCCCTTGCCGAATCCTGCTTATTTCTTATAAAATCCAAGGATTCTTGAATCACTCTATTGGAACGCATCATCCAGGAATGGCCACAAAGGAGGGTGATTTGTTTGTGTGGAGTTGAGAGCAGGGTTTCTGAAACTCCTACTTTTCCATCATTTTTTTCGTTAATTACAGGATTCCAGCCAAAAGATCCGGAGATAATTAAAACAGTAGAGGTTTCTGGGAATTGTCCTAAATACTCAAAGGTTTGGGTTGTTAAAAGCTGGGTTCCACTTTTTGAGCCAAAAACTTTTCTAATTAATTTAAATCGATTCAAAAACCTTGCAAAACTACTTCCTTGATTAGGGGGAGAGAGTAAGACGATACGTCCTCTCTTTGCTTCGCTGGGGCAATTGGGATGATTTAAAGCACCTCTTAAAATAATCCCACCTAGGCTGTGTGTTACAAAATGAATGGGCTCTCCTTTGTGGGAGTCGCTATATTTTTGTAACTCTTCTACTAAAACCTCCGAGTGTTCTTCTATGGTTTGGCTTCTGCTCGGATAGTCCCAAAGGTGAGTTTCATACTCTTGTTTTTGAAAAGCTTGCGCCATTTTTTCCATTGAGGAGGCCTTTCTTAAAAAACCGTGAATAAAATAGACAGGCTCTTTTGCCAAAAGGCATATCGGAAAAAACAAAACAAAAAACAATTTTAAGGGTAGATTTCTTTTGAAATTTTCTGTGCAGAAAACGATCGGGTTTTTCAAGCAGAGGGTGTTTTGGAGGAGATTTAGTCTTTTTTGCATAAGAACTCTTTGCAAATTAGGAAATGTTACTATTCTAAAGGGCTTTGAATTTTTTTTATACTAGAATCCTTTTGTTCTCTTGAGTATACTAACGGCATTTCAAAAATTTCTTAGGAAGATTGGTGGGAACTAACACAATAGAGATCTCGGAATGTGGTTGTGCAGATCTTTTGGATGCTCAAAAAATAGCATACGAGCCAAGCGGATTGACAATCGAGAGTTTTAGCAGAGAGAAGGAGAGTCATGATTATGCGGCCTCTGAATTTAAAATCAATCATTTAAGGATTAAATTTCGTGCAGCAAAGATTACCCCAACAAAGGTTGGACAATTTGTTACAATTTGGAAAAGGATAGAAAAGGGTCCTATTCAACCATTTGATCTAACAGATCCCTTTGATCTAATTGTAATTAGCGTTCGAGACCAAGATCGCTTGGGACAGTTTGTGTTTCCTAAAGAGGTGCTTTATGAAAAAGGAATTGTCTCTAAAGATGGAAAAGGGGGAAAGCGGGGGATAAGGGTCTATCCACCCTGGGATAAAACTGAAAATAGACAAGCGATTCAGACACAAAAATGGCAGATTCCCTATTTTTTTGAAATCCCCTCAAATCGATCTGTCGACTTTGCATACCTTCGAAAACTATTCAGTCAACTAGGATAGTTTAGAAAAGGGGGATAGCTTGGTAACATTTTTTTTGAGCTGAGGGGTGGTTTGGGTCTAAAGCCCCCAAAGAGCTTAGACACTCTTGTTCAGGATCAGGTAGGTAAAGATCTTCTACAATAACAATTGCAAGGGGTCAATTTTCACGATTTTTAAGTGATAGTTGTCCCCATAACAATACAGATTGCCTCATTTCTGCCAGAATAGGTTAAACAATCGGCAAAGGAAATAGGGCACCGGTTTAAAGCCTTCCTGAGTTAAGGGCAGAACAGTAACCGCTCTGGTTTATAAAGCCTTTTAAACCTGAACAGAATAATATCTTTCTCTAGATTGAAAAAAGTAAATAAATTATAATTAAAAGGATATGCTCCAAATTTTCACTAAAATGCCCCTGTTTGTATTGCCGTTATTTGCGATGTTATTGCATGTTGGCTTACGCGCAAGGAGGAGGAGTTCTTTTCCAATAGCAGTATTGGTGCTAATCCCTTCTCTATTTTTTGGACTCTCTCTCTTTTTGTTTTTAGGAAAATATGGAAGCAATCCGGGGGCAATTCTTTTTTGGTTTCTCTCTTTTGCAGTCGGAGGAGCCATCGGATTTTCTTATGCCCAAACGTTAAAGCTCCAATTTGATCGAAAAAAAAAGAGGGTGGAAATTCCAGGTAGTTGGATTCCGTTGATTCTGTTAATGTCGATTTTTACCTCAAAATGTTCGCTCGGAATGATCACTTCCATGATGCCTCACCTGACAGGATCTCTCTTGCTCCTGGGACTTGAACTTTTTCCAACCTCGATTCTCGGCATTTTTGCAGGAAGAGGGGTGAATTGTCTCATTAGATACAGAGCTTCACCAACCTGAATAAAATTGGTTTCAGTTTCTGTAGTCATTTAAATTTAAACCGGGTTTGGAAAATTTGACAGATATAAGTTCTATCATAAAAAGGAAAGGTGGGCTTATCAGGGCGATTGCTTTTTGCGGTAATTCACCCATCAACTGCCCGTGCTTTAAACATGGCACACCTTTCAAAAAAAAGTATGCCTTCTTAGTTTTATAAGTTGCTTTGGATGGAATGGCTAGGAAAGGTCATGGCTTGGAAGTTTGGTCGGATGTAGATTAACAATAAAAAATTGCTGAAGATCGTCTTGACGACTGGGAAAGTCAGTATATTCCAATTTTCCTCCATCAAATTTAAATTCTCTAAAAAACTCTACTACTCTAGCTATAGTTTCTTTAGGTTGTGTAAGCATTAAATGGGATCCTGACCTACGCCAAGGAAATTCTCGCATAATCCGTTTTGAAATTAATTCTGCAAGGCAATCTTGCTTACATTGATAAAGTTGATGTACGGCCCATAGTCCCACATCTAAGCGGTATTCACTTTTTAACACACTCGGGTCCATTTCTCTTAAAATGAGATGAGCGCAACTTTTTGCTTTTATAAAAGATGTAGTAAAATCGGGTTTCTGAGGATCTGTTATATCAAGGAGTCTCATGGAATCTAGCTTTGATTTAGAAATATAGGAACAAAGAGACTTGCAATTAGAATAATTAAGTAAAAGATCGGTTTCTCTAAAAAAGACGTCAATCAGAATCGCTCCGGGCAGGATTTCCTTAATATCCGGTAACGAGATTATACTAGACCTCTGAATCAAAAGTTTCTTAAATACAAGAACGGCGTCCTTGGTCTCTCTAGGTATGAAGAGGGAAAGTGCGTGATTGATGCTTTTCTCAGCAGAATGGTACAAGACTAAAGAGAGTAAGACTCCATCGATGCTCTGATTTTTGCAAAATTTATAACGAAGTAGTTGAACAGATTCGCCACATTCCCCAAATCTGAATTTTCTAATAACCCTAGCACATACCATTGAAGTGTAAGTATCAGCAGGGCGTAGGTCACTACGAAGTTTTACATAAAGTTCTCGAGATTTCAGCCGATAGAAGTTTAATAAAAATTTATTATGAAGGTAGTCCAAATGATCGATGCCAAAAATCTGATCCATTTCCGTTGCCGTAACTAATTTTTTTGCTTTATCGCCGTGTAGGGCAATCTCAGGAAATCGACTGAAAATGCTGATACAAGAAGCAGCATCTAAGGAATCAAAAAGTTTTCTAGATAAAGTTTCCATAAAAAACTCACAGTAAAAATTAAGAATTATTAATTATAAGGGTTTTCAATAAATAAGCAAGCGGATCTATTGAAAAGGCTAAAAAATGTTCTAGTGAATGTCTCCCCTTTTTATTTATTAAGAAGTATCTTCACGGTTTAAAATTAGAGCTCTTTTGAAAGATGTCTATTGTAAATAATTTGTTAATGCTATAAGTTGTGCCCCATTTTTATTGGAGTATTTGTCATGACTTCAGATGTAGTATTAGCGGGTTTGGCGGTAATTGAAGGAAATTCAGGAGGATTCAAACCTGCGGATGGGGTTGAATTAGTACGGGAACGAATGGTATCTAAAGTGAAACATGTTAGTTTCGCTATAATTCGAAACTTGAGCAGTCTGAACCAGCATGGAATTATAATGACCCCTAGGCAAATAGTTGCACTATTTGGGGGTATAGAAACAGATCCAATAGGGTCTTTCAAGTATGTGCAAATTGCGCAAAATATCTATAGAGTGATTGTAGGGGAATTGCCGGAAGATGCCGAATTTATTGGAGTAAGTAAATGTCAAGTTGGAGATTGTAGCGACGCGATTATTCAATTAAATACAAAGGCTCTCATGCAAATTTATCCTTTCGAATTAAAAGAGAGATTTCCAGCTAAAAGGGTCATTATAGAAGTTAATGCCGAAGGCCGGGCGATAATTGAATTTGAAGCGTTAAAGAAGCTTGTACAATCTTACATAACTGGAGATTTTCTTCGTTCTGGTCAACATTTTGAGTTAACTCAGTTTCTCAAGACATACTCTTTTATAGCAAAAGAGGTGGTTCAAAGAGGACCTGAAGCTCAAAGAGATTCTAGGGAAAGGGTAGATGTATTAAATGTAGAGGATTGCTCTCTTGGTTATGTCGATTCAGAAACAGAGTTTGAGTTTTGGAAAGTGGCTGGATCAAAAGTTGATGTGGTGAGTAGCGTGGTTAAAGCGGCTGAGGGGTGGAACTATACGTTTAATTTGAAAGCTGTACGACACTCAACACATCAAGATCAGTTATCCAAAGTAATAGATCTTGCTGAAGTGGAGGAGTGTATAATAAAAACGAAATATTGGATACGAGGATCAGAAATGGAACTTGTCATAAATTCTCTACCAGTTCTTGTTAACCTCACTAAAGTAAAATCTAAATCGGATCAATCCGTTCCCGCTGATACAGATTTGTATTCAACTTGTTTTGAAGTGGATGGAGATACTTCAATGGCGGTTGTAGTTTCTAGCTCCCTTTTAGCTATGGATTCTGCGATTGACGCTAAAGGTGCAGCTGGCATTACATTTAAAATCGTGGGATTTAAACCGGAGAAGGGAGGGCTTTTCCCTCCAATAATTGATACAGAAGGTCTTATGAAAGAAATTATGAAAGGGGAGTCTTTTTTTCATAATCTAGTCATAGGAGAGGGAATAGAGTTTTATCATCTTGGAGATCGATATAATTTAGAAGCTGTAAGTGCCCTTGATAAAGAAGGAATATCGTATAAAAAGGAGAGAGGCGTTAATTCTCGTTGGAAAATTGAGCCAGATTGTAAAATCGAGTTTGTTCAAGGAGGAGTTAGTGTCGCTTTAGTCGAAAGTTCCAAATCTCGTAAGCTAAAAAAAATAAATTTAGAGATGATTAATGTAGAGCTTCCCTTAGGTAGTGAATTAAACGCAAGCGAAGATAAAGTAAAACAAATCATAGCTGAGCAAATCCCTCCAATAGTGGTTTCTAAAGCAATTTTTAATGTATCGTTTATCCAAGCAGGGCAACAAATACGCCTCTTTTTTAAGGTGAGCTCCTTTGAAGAAGATTCAGTGGAGATGGAACCTTTTGTATATCAGCGATCAGGAAAATTTTTTCCCGACACAACTATTGAAATTGATAGCACGAAACTGTTGCCTGAAAAGGGGTTTGAAATTATAAAAGGTGATTCCCATTTAGGAGGCGTAGCAGACTTAGGAGTTCCAGATTTTCATTCATTAGGGATTGGAGGACTTCCTCAAGCTGTAGTTGATGCTTTGCATTTAATTAAGCTTAGAAAAAGTGAAGGAATAAGACGAGAGAGGGAAAAAAGGGGTATAAAGACTCCAAAAGGAGTTCTTTTTTATGGTCCCCCAGGCACTGGAAAAACTTCAATCGCGCGTCAATTAAGTAAGATTCTTGGGTATGCAGAAGAACATGTCCACTATTATAACGGACCTGCATTCTACAATAAATGGTTAGGGCAAACTGAAGCCGAAATTAGAAAGATTTTCCTTGTAGCAGAAGACGGTAAAAAACACGTTCTTGTGATAGATGAAATTGATGCTCTAGTTCCAGACCGAGCACACTTAGAGGGATCACAAGCTTGCATGTCAGCGATTGTTGCCCAATTATTGGCTTGTATGGACGGTTGTACAACAAATGATAATATTTTAGTGCTTGGGATAACCAATAGACCGCAAGCCATGGATAAAGCAATATTACGCCCAGGAAGATTTGATGTTTTAATTGAGGTTAGCTTGCCAGATGAAGAGGGGAGAAAAAAAATTTTTGAGATATACACGGCAATGCTGAAAAAAGAGGAATTGCTTGCTCCTGATATTGATCTTGAGCATTTGGCAAAAGTAAGTGAGGGGTTTTCTGGCGCTGATATTGAAGGGATAGTAATGCAAGCAAGTACGTTTTCGCTACAGAGATTGTATACATTGTCTGAAGAAGAGCATGCCACTTCTCCGCTACGGATAGTCACGCAAGAGGATTTTGAAGCAGCATTTGAAGGACAAGAGGGGGGCGGAAAAAGTAAAATACGACGCATAGGTTTGGGAGGATTTTGACGAAGTTGATCTTAAATTAAATAAATTGTTAGATAACTTTGATTTTATATTTTGGGTTTTAAAAATTGTTTTTAAAAAAACTGCGCCCCATCTTTAAATTTACCTCGCGCTCGCTCGATGCTCGATAGTGCTGGCATGCGGCACCAGCTTTACTGAATTGAAAGCTGGGGAGTATTTTTAGAAACATTTCAATTTTGAAGTACTTTCGCTGTAATTATTTTATTTTTTAAATAAATTGAGTTTATTGTCAAATCTTGATAAGATTATTAATTGTAATATATTAATTTTTCAAATTAAGAAAGGCTGAGAAATGGATTCAAACATAGTTCCTAGGTTTATTGATTCAAAGCAACTAAGTTTTTATCGAAATTTTAATACTTATTCTGAATCAAATCCCATTTTAGGACGTTTGCTATCAATTCCTGTTTCAATAATCGATGTTGCAGTAGACTCTCTCAAATTTCCGCTGGTTGCTATCGAATGTGTCGTTTTGGGTTTTATTCATTTAGTTGGCGCTCTGTTTTCTAATCGCTATACATTAAAAAACGCACTGCAATATGCTGACTTTGCTCTTTCAAGAATTGTGGTGACCCCAATCAAGCTGGGTATGGCTCCAATTAAGATAGTCTTTCAATTTTTTGCGATCCTGATTGATCCAAAAAAAGTACAATCTATTAATATGAGATATCCAACTTTTAAACAGGGTTCACGGGACGAAAGAGTCGCCTTTATAGTTCTACATAATGTGACGTTAGCTCAACGTGACATTTATTGTTATTTCAATAATTTTTGTCTGGCAAGGCCCCTTTTGGGAAGGTTGGTTTCAATTCCTGTTTTAATAATCGATGTTGGATTGGATACTTTTAAAACACCAGCCTCAGCTATTGAATATCTAGTTGAGATTCCTATTAATTTAATTGGAGCTCTCTTTTCTAATAAATGTAGTTTGAAAAAAGTAGTGCTGTATGCCGATTTGGCTTTTTCAAAAATTGCGGAGACACTTATCAATTTTGCTATAGCGCCAATTAAGATGGTTTTTCAATTTTCGGCAATTCAGATTCATCCAGAAAAAGTACTATCTATTAATTATCATTTTCCAACTTTCCGCTCTAAATTCCTTAATGATTGAAGCATCGACTTGATAAAAAACACCCTTGATATTGCATAATGCTATGCATGAATTTTTC
>ERZ650308.302-NODE-302-length-26324-cov-10.038182_pt1 | contig 26324 bp, 34 predicted proteins | sample MGYA00376244_ERZ650308 | MGnify/ENA primary metagenome ERZ650308 (study PRJEB26733, sample SAMN07839295) | wastewater metagenome | biome: small river; feature: stream; material: water | place: USA: North Carolina | collected 2016-04-26 ... | reverse complement strand
GGTAATTCGAAGCCCGAAAAAACGCTAGTTGGTGGCTGAGGGCAAAGTTGACATTGCTGATTATTGGAGTGATTGGTTGACATGGTGACTGGGCAAGCGGTGACACAGGCGGCATATGCACGGGCGCGGGGCGTGTCTCGTGAGGCCGTGAGCCGCGCCGTGAAAGCGGGCAGGATCTCGACTGTCGACGGTAAACGCATCAACCCGGCCGTCGCCGATGTCGAATGGGCAGCCAACACCAAAGCCCGGGCCGATGGCGGCACCGCCACCACCCCAGTCGGCCAGTTTGTGGCTGGCGCGGCGAAAGCTGCGCAAGTCGGGGGAGGGGCTACGCCGTCCGGCGGTGGTGGTTACTGGGCCGACCGTGCGCGCCGCGAAAAAATCGAGGCCGACCTCGCCGACCTGCGCCTGCAGCAAGAGCGCGGCGAGCTCATCAATAAAGCCGGCGCCGAGCGCGCCTATGAAGCCGCCGTGCGCCTGCTGCGCGACGCCGTCCTCGGTGTGCCTGACCGCCTGCCGTTCCCGCGCGACCAGCAGATTCAGGTGCGCGACGCGCTGATTTCCGCAATGGCGGACGTGGCCAAAATGCTGGGCGGTGTATCGCGTGAATAGCCTGTTCGAAACTGGCGGCGCCGGGCCTGTTGCAACGACACATGACTGGCTTACGCCGCCCGAGCTGCTGGCGGCGCTTGGTGCGTTCGATCTTGACCCGTGCGCCAGCCAGTTCCAGCCGTGGAAAACGGCAAAAACGCAACTGACCATTGCCGATGACGGGCTCGCGCGCGAATGGGCCGGCCGCGTCTGGTGCAACCCGCCTTACGGCGACAAGGCGGCCGAATGGCTCGCGCGCTGCGGCGCGCACGGTAACGCGATCGCGTTGATTTTCGCGCGGACTGAAACGGCAGCTTTTCAGGCGCATGTATTCGGCGCGGCGACGGCGTTGCTGTTTATTCGTGGTCGGCTCCGCTTCCGGCTGCCGGGCGGCGGGCACGCAACGGCAAACGCTGGCGCGCCGAGTGTGTTGGTGGCGTACGGAACAGAAAACGCAGAATGCCTGGCACGCTGCGGCATCGAAGGGGCGCTGGTATGGCTCAAGAAATAGCGGCGCCGCAGCTCTCCGAGCAATCCGCCTACACTCAAGCGATGCAAATCATCGCGCGCGCCATGCAGCCGGACCCGCCGTTATGGGTCGACCAGTGGTGCGACGCGCACATGCGCATCCCTGCCGACACCGGCGCCGCCGAGCCCGGGCGCTACAACCTCGACCGCACCCCCTGGGCGCGCGAGATCCTGCGCGTGCTCTCGCCCGAGCACCCCTGCACTGAGGTCGTCGTCATGGCCGCCTCGCAGCTCGTCAAAACGCAAACCGGGCTCACCGCCATCTGCGCATGGGTCGACGCCGCGCCCGGTAACGCCGCCATCTACGAGCCGACGGGCGACCTCACCAAGCGCGTCAGCGCCCGGCTCGACAAAACCATCGCCGCCATCCCGCGCCTCGCGGAAAAGTTCGCCGCCCCGCGCTCGCGCGACGCCAAAAACACCGTCGGCTTCAAAGATTTCCGCGGCGGCTCGCTGCTCCTTGCCACCACCGGCACCCCCAGCAGCACCGCCGAGCACCCCTGCCGCTACATCTACGTCGACGAGCTCGACCGCAGTAGCAAGGCCGTCGCCAAAGTCGAAGGCTCGCACATCGGCCGCATCCGCGCACGCACCGGCACCTACGGCGCACGCAGCAAAATCTACTGGACCAGCAGTCCGGTCGAGGAGGAAACCAGCGAAATCTTCGCCCTCTACCAGCAGGGCGACCAGCGCCGCTACCACGTCCCCTGCCCACACTGCGGCCACATGCACCCGCTCGACTGGGAGCACCTGCAATTCGACGGCCACACCGCCGCCTTCGCCTGCCCCGAATGTGGCGGCCTCATCGAAGAGCGCCACAAAACCCAGCTATTCGCGCGCGGCCAATGGGTCGCCACCGCCACGCCCACGCGCCCGGGCCTTGTCAGCTTTCAACTCAGCTACCTCTACGCCCCCTACGGCTGGACCAGCTGGACCGCCCTCGCGCACGAGCACGCCGACGCGCTCACCGCCGCCGAGCAGGGCGACGACGAGCCCCTGCAAGCCTTCTGGAACACCCGCCTCGGCCTGCCCTGGGCCGCCAGCAAAAGCACCAGCAACGCCGCCACCCTCAAGGCCCGCGCCGAGCGCGAACAGATCCCCGAGGGCATCGTCCCCGCTGGCGCGCTGTTCGTCACCGCCGCGGTCGACACGCAATCCGATCGCCTCGAGTATCAGGCCGTCGCCTGGGGCGAAGGCATGGAGAGCTGGGTCATCGACAAACGCGTGCTGCACGGCAGCCCGTCCGAGAGCAAAGTGTGGGACGAGCTCGACGACCTGCACCGCACCGCGCGCTACCCGCGCGCCGACGGCCACGCCGCCCACGCCATCGCCGTCCTGTTCATCGACTCCGGCGGTCACCACACGCAAGAGGTCTACAACTTCACGCGCGTTCGCGAGCACCGCCACATCTACGCCGTCAAGGGTTCCAGCAAGCCCGGCAGCGCCATCATCCCCAAAAGCCCCAGCCGCGTCGACATCAACTGGCGCGGCCGGCAAGAAAAGCGCGGCGCCAAGCTCTGGTTCATCGGCACCGACACCGGCAAAGACTGGATTTTCAGCCGCATCCAGCGCGAGCAGGGCCCCGGCGCGCTGCATTTCAATGTGCGCATGACCGAGGACGACTTCGAGCAGGTCTGCGCCGAATACCGCCACGCCGTATGGCGCCGCGGGCACAAGGTCGTTCAGTGGCACAAAAAGCGCTCCCAGCGCAACGAAGGCCTCGATCTCCTCGTCTACAACGTCGCCGCCGCCCACTGGCTCGGCCTGCACAAACTCGACGAGCACCAATGGGCCAAGCGCCGCGAAAAAATCTGCCCCCCCGTGCAACAGGGCGACCTGCTCGCCCAGCCCGCCACCACCGCCACCGCGCCCCCCGCGCCCGAAGTCGCCCCCCCGCCCAGCAAACCCCAGCCCTCGCGCCTCGTCACGCCGCGCGCCATCAAACCATTTTCCCGCCCATGGTGACCATGTCCATCACGCCCACCCCCCGCACCACCAGCAAGCGCAATAAAGCGGACGACGCTGCCCGCCCACGCACCGAGGCCGACGACATCGTCGACCGCTTCATCGCCGCCGCTCGCGCCGCCTTCCCCGACACCGACGTTGCCACCCTCAACACGCTCGAAAAGCAGCTCCGTGCCGAATTCGGCGGTGGCCAGGTCTACGTGCGCAGTAAAGTCAGCACCGGCAGCCTGCTCGATCAGCTGCGCACCATGTTCAACGGCCGCAACCCCGCCGAATGCGCGCGCCTGCTCGGCTGCAGCCGCGCCACCGTCTACCGGCTGGTCAAAACGCAAGGCAAACCCGCCTAAAAAGTCTCACCCTCCCCTATTTTTGAGACGCCCCCGCGCCTACCCTCCCGCCCATGGCCTTCTCACAGACAGACCTTGACAACATTGACGCCGCCATCGGCAGCGGCGAGCTCACCGTCGAAGTCGACGGTCGCAAAGTCACCTACCGCAGCATCTCCGACCTCAAGGCCGCGCGCCAGCTCATCGTCGGCCAGATCGCCGCCGCCACGCCAGGCAGCACCGCGCGCGCCTACCGCTACAACTTCGCCACGCAGCGGGGCTACTAGCCATGGCCACCGCCGCACACGCAGCATCGCGCAACGCGATCGACCGCATCGTCGAATACTTCGCCCCGCGCGCCGCCCTCAAGCGCCACGCCGCGCGCAGCCTTCTCACCAGCCGCGCCTATGAGGGCGCCAGCATCGCCGACGGCTGGCTGCCCAAACGCCGCGGCGCCAGCGCCGACGCCGACCACATCGCCGATGGCGCCATGCTGCGCGACCGCGCACGCGCCCTCGAGCAAAACGTCCCCACCATGCGCCGCGCCGGCAAAGTCTGGGGCGCCTACGTCATCGGCTGCGGCATCACCACCCAGTGGCAGCACAAAACCAAGCGCGTCGCCGACGCGCTCAACGCCGCCTACGCCATCCACGTCAAAGAGGCCGACGCCGACGGCAAGCTCAACCTCTACGGCCTGCAGCGCAACGCCGAGCTCACCGCCCGGCGTGACGGCGAAGGCCTCATCCGCATCCGCACCCGGCGCATGACGGACGGCTATCACGTCCCCGTGCAGTTCCAGCTGCTCGAAATCGACTGGCTCGACACCACCCGCACCACCGTCGAGCGCGACACCGGCAACGTCACCGTCGCCGGCATCGAATACAACGTCATCGGCCAGCCCGTTTTCTACTGGCTCTACGAAAGCCATCCCGGCGACCCGCTCTTCATGCGCTCGGGCAGCATCCGCTCGCGCCGCATCCCCGCCAGCGCCATCATCCACTACTACGACCCCGACCGCCCCGGCCGCGGTCGCGGCATCAGCGCCCACGCCGCCGTCATCGCCACCGTCCGCGACCAGGCGCTTTACAAAGACGCCGAGCGCGCGCGCAAAAACCTCGAAACCCGGCTCAGCGTCCTCGCCACCGGCGACCCCTCCGACCTCGCCATCCCCGACGGCGCCGGCACCAGCGCCGCCACCGCCAAGCAAACCGGCGAGCTCGGCACCCTCGCCAGCGGCGCCATCATCGACGTCCCCGGCGCCACCGCGCTCACCGTCGTCGAGCCCAAAACCAACAACGGCTACAGCGACTACATCCAGCGCGAAGACCGCGACATCGCCGTCGGCACCGACATCACCTACGAAAGCCTCACCGGCGACATGCGCAGCACCAGCTACAGCAGCGCACGCGTCGGCCGGCTCGACTTCAAAGCCATCGTCGAGCAGCACCGCGAGCTCATCGTCATCCCGCGCCTCGTCACCCCCATGGACGACGCATTCCTCAACGCCTGCGTCTTGGGCGGCATCATCACCGCCGCCGACGCGCAAGGCGTCACCACCGACCACAGCGCCCCGAAGTGGGACTACGTCAACCCGGTCGACGAAGTCGACGCCGACCTCAAGGAGATCGCCGGCGGCATGCAATCCATCAGCGAAAAAATTCGCCAGCGCGGCTACAAACCCGACGCCGTTTTTGCCGAGCTGCAAAAGGACATGGATCGCCTGCGCACCACCGGCCTGCTCGACATCCTGCTCCTCCTGCAATCGAAAAAACCAGTTGGCTAGCTCGCCACGCCACCCAGCGCCGCCCCCGCAGCAGCCAACAGCAACGCACGCAGCAGCGCCGAGGAGATCTACAAAGCCGCCGCGGCCACCATCCTCGCGCGCATCGCCGGCAACCCCGCCACCGAGGCCGCGCCATGACCGCCGCCACCGCCAGCCCCGACCTCACCCCCGAGCAAATCGCCAGCCTCGCCCAGCTCGCCCTCATCGAGCGCCAGCTCGCGCAAGCCAACACCATCAAAGGTGAGCGCGGCGACCCCGGGCCCCAAGGCGCCCAAGGCGCCCAAGGCGATCGCGGCGCCCAAGGCCCGCAAGGCCCCCGGGGCGAGCCCGGCCCGCAAGGCCCCGCCGGCCGCGACGGCCGCGACGGCAAACACGGCCGCGACGGCATCATCGGCACCAACGGTCGCGACGGCAAAGACGGCGCGGATGGCAAAGACGGCGCCGACGGCAGCTTCATCAACGCCTGGCGCGGCGAATGGGTCAAAGGCAAGCCCTACAAAAAAGGCGACATCGTCGCCCACCAGGGCAGCAGCTACATCGCCAAAGCCGACACAACGCTCGCCCCCACCATCGCCAGCGCCTGGGACCCCGTCGCCCTGCGCGGCGCCGACGGACACAGCACATTCATCGCCGGCGGCAGCACCGACAGCCCCCCCGCCACCGCTGCGCGCGAGCTCTACGTCCAGCAAACCCAACCCACCTTCACCGTCGGCGCCCCCGCCCAATGGTGGCAAACCAACCCGGACGGCAGCCTAAAAACCCTCTGGGTCTACGACGGAGCGGCATAAATGGCCCTGCAAAACGCATTCGGCGACCTCGCCACCGCCGCCAAGCAAGACGAGCAAACCGCATCGCTCGGCACTGACGGCGCAAGCCCCCCGTCGATTGCGGGCACCGGCATTCGCGGCTGGTTGCGCGGCATCTACGAAAAGCTCGCAGGCACGCAGCAAACGCGCATCGTCGGCAACCCGACGGGTGACTACGCTGGCGTCGACCTGATCGAGCGCCTGATGGACAACGGCAGGGGCGAATCGCTGACCGTGTGGACAACCAACAACGCACGCCGCGATGCAATCGGCGCGCAGATGACATCCGATTGCCCGTCGCCGATCTACATCGGCACACCGCTGGGCATCCCGGCACCTGTCGGCGCGCAGATCATCATTGACACGCAGGGCTATGCCGGTCTGACGATCACGTCGAACACATTGGCCTGCTCCTTTACTGCCTGCAACAACCTCAGCGGTTGGCAGTCGGTTCATGGGGTCACAACTGCCACGGCTGGCCTGTCGTCTTCGATGACATCCGGGTTCACCGTTTTTATTCCAGCGATTGCGCGCTACATCCGTCTGCAAGTAACCACTAAGGGCGACGCCGTAGCCTACCTGCGCTCCTCGGCGCCACAGTTCCCGTACACCACCGCAACCAATCTAACGCAGGTCGGTGGCGCAGTCGCGAACGGCGGCAACTTCGGGACGCAAAACCCGGTCATCATGGGCGGTTCTGACTCATCGGTCAACGCCTCCGGCGTATCCGCCCCCGTCGTCCGCCGCATCCTCACCGACTCATCGGGCCGCACGATCACCAGAGACAACGGCGTTGACGTGACGGGCGCCACCAGCCCCATCGGCCTCACGCGCCCGAATGACACGCCCCTCGGCGTACCGGCCCAAGCCGTAGTCGACGGCGGCGCGCAAGAGGGCATGAACAGCTACGAAATGCAGCAGGCCATCCTCGCCGAACTGCGTGTCATCAGCTACTACCTCTCCGAACTCCCCCGCGCGATCAATGAGGGTCGCCCGTTCCTCGACGAGCCGCAGCAACTGCGCGCCTATCCGTCCTTCTCAACCATCCAGTAAAGGCACATCATGGCACTCCAACAAACCGCAGCAGGTCAATTCCCGTCAACCCGTCAAACGTCCGGCAACCCGAACGTACCGGGCGGCACTTTCGGCGAGCAAATCGTCACCGAAATTAATCCGCAGTATTACCAACTCGCCAAGCTCGGCAAGGTGTTCTCGCTGTCCGCGACCGGCGTCAACCCGTCCGCCTTCACGGGTGGCGCAGCGGGTACACCGCTGATCGGCCTATGGAACCCGCAGGGCACCGCCACAGACCTCGTGCTGCTCTATGCGCGCATCGGAATCCGCACCACAGGTTCCGCCGCCGGTACCGTCGACTTTAATCACTGGCTCGTCAACCAAGGCGGCACCGCAATCACCGGCACGCAAACGCAGGCGCGTAACGTGTACTCCGGCGCGCAGTCTGGCTCAATTGCTTATGGCATGGTCAACGTCGCAAACACCGCAGCGCTCTCATCCAACTTGCTCATGCCGTCTGTATCGCTCGGCGCAGTGAGCGCAACCGCAGCCCTGACCGTCGGCGCGCTGGTGGACGAGATCAAGGGCGGGATCATCGTCGGCCCCGGCATGTACTACGCCTACGGCGCCGCCGCCGCGCTGACCGGCGCATCTCTGGACGTCTCGCTCGTGTGGGCTGAGATTCCGGCGTAATCGCACACCGTACGCATAGCAACCAAAAACGCCGCCCCGCGCGGCGTTTTTGGCTTTTCCATTCACCCCCTGCAAAAAGTCTCAACCTCCCCTATTTTTGAGACGCACGCGCGCAGAAACTGCGCGTATGAGCACCGCAGCCGCCACATCATCCGCCACATCATCCGCCACTGAAACGCGCCAATTCCCGCGCCAGTTGCGCGAAGCTGTCATTGAGCCCGCCACCTACGACGACGCCAACAACACCGTGGAATGCGTGTTCACCCGCGGCTCGCGCGTCGTGCGTTATGACTGGCGTCTCGGCCGTCGTTACGAAGAGGAGCTGGTCGTCACGCCGGATGCGGTCGATATGTCGCGCTTCGACGAAGGCGCCATCCCGGTCCTCAACACGCACCAGTCCTACGATCTCAACAACGTCATCGGCGCCGCCCAGTCGGGCCGCGTCGCCAACGGCGAAGGCCGAGCCACGCTGCGTATGTCGCAGCGCCCCGAGCTCGCCGGCATCGTCGCTGACATCAAAGCCGGCGTCATCCGCAACATCTCTGTCGGCTACAGCATCGGCGCACTGCAGATGATCGAGCCCGAGGCCCGCGCTGACGGCGGCGCCTTGCCGCTCTATCGCGCCACGCGGTGGCAGCCCATGGAAATCAGTTTTGTACCGGTGCCCGCCGACGCCAGCGCCGGCACCCGCGCCGCCCCCGGCGCTACCACCGAATCTCAAGCGCAGGGCTACCCCTGCATCGTAACCCGCGCCGCCCCCGCAGCGCCCACACAGGAGCAATCCATGTCCCAAGCCGCCACCACCGACGCGGGCACGCAGCAACCTGGCACGCAAGAGCGCGCCGCCGACGCTGACGCCGTTCGCACCGCCGCCGAGCGCGAAGCCAACACCCGCGCCGCCGAAATCATCGACCTTTGCGCGCGCAGCAAAAAGCCCGAGCTCGCCAAGGACTTCATCGCCTCCGGCGCCAGCCTCGCCGCTGTGCGGCAGAACCTGCTCGACAAGATCGTCGATGAGGAGCTGGCCTCGCGCGCTGCGCGTGGCCCGAATGTCCACATCACCACCGTGCGCGACGCGATCGACACCCGCCGCGCCGCCATCGAGGAGGCCATCAATCATCGCGCCTTCAACCAGGGCGAGCTGAGCCAACCGGCCCGCGAATGGCGCAGCCTCTCGCTGATCGACATGGCCCGCCGCTGCCTCGAGCAGGACGGCGTTGCCAACGCGCGCAGCATGCCCGCCATGCAGGTCGCCGGCATGGCGCTCAACCGCTCCGCCACTGGCCTGATGACCACCAGCGACTTCACGAGCATCCTCGCCAACGTCGCCAACAAGGCCCTGCGCAACGCCTACGAAGTCGCCCAGCCCACCTACAAGCTGTGGGCCCGCCGCGGCGAAAACCTGCGCGACTTCAAGCCGATCACCGTGTCCGCACTGTCCGGCGCGCCCAACCTGCTGCCCGTCAACGAGCACGGCGAATTCAAGGTCGGCGCGCTCACCGACGCCGGCACCACTTACCAGGCGTTCACCACCGGCCGCATCGTCGGTTTCTCGCGGCAGGCCATGGTCAACGATGACCTCGGCGCATTCAATCGCCTGATCACCGCGTTCGGCGCCGCTGCAGCCCGCTACGAAAACATGTTCGTCTACGGCCTGATCACCGCCAACGGCAACGCCTACGACGGCAGCCCGATTTTCGGCACCACCCGCACGCAAAGCTACGTCGACGTCAATGGCGTCACCCAAAGCGCCGCGCAAAAAACGACGCAATCGGGTGGCGGCAGCGCACTCGCGCTCACCAGCCTCAACGTCGCACGCGCACAAATGCGCGGCATGCGCGACCCGTCTGGCATCCTGCTCAATACCTCGCCGAGCTACCTGCTCGTCGGCTTGGGCCTTGAGCAAACGGCCTACCAGCTCACCAGCGCCAACTACGTGCCCGCACAGCAGTCCAGCATCAACGAATACCGCGCCGGCGGCAAAACCGCGCTCACGCCGATCGTCGAGCCGCTGCTGGGTGACGGCACTGCCACCGCGTGGTACGCGTTCGCCGACTCCGCCATGATCGACACCGTGGAGTATCGCTACGTCGACGGCTACGAAGGCCCGGTGATCGACACCGAGCAAGGCTTTGATGTCGACGGCATGCGCATGAAATGCCGCCTCGACTACGCCGCCGCCGTCATCGACTGGCGCGGCCTGCAATCCAGCGCCGGCGCGTAACCCGCCGCCTGAAAGCGCACGCCCGGCCACCGCGCCGGGCGCCACCTAACACCCCAAAAAAGCCAAGGACCCACTCATGAAAAACGCAGTACAAGAAGGTGATGTCATCACCTTTGCCGCGCCCTACGCCGTCAACTCTGGCGACGGCTTTCTGGTCGGCAGCATCTTTGCCGTGGCCACCACCACGGCCGCCAACGGCGCCACGGTCGAAGGCCGCACGGAAGGCGTGTTCGACCTCACCACGCTGGGCACCGACACCCCGTCAGCAGGCACCAAGGCCTACTGGGACAACACCAACAAGCGCCTCACCACCACCAGCTCGGGCAACACGCTGATCGGCGCGTTTACCGCCGCCAAATCCAGCGGCGTCACCATCGGCCGCGTTTACGTCGACGGCGCCATCCGCTAAGGCCTGACGCGGTGGATTTTGCCGACGTGGAGGCCCGCCAGGCGCGCGCCATCATCCGCCACCTGGCCAACCGCACCGCGGTGGTCGGTGGCGTCAACACGCGCGTCATCTACGACGATAAAGACGTCGAGCAGCAAGTCGGCGATCTCGTCATCACCGCCACCGGCCCGCGCTTCGCCGCGCTCACCACCGAGCTGCCCGCCGCCCCCGCCGGCGTCGCCGTCGTCATTGACGGCAGCAACTACCTCATCCGCGACGCCCAGCCCGACGGCGCCGGCATCACCCGCTGCATGCTCACGGAGACCGCCTAAATGGCCCACGCGCGCAGCACCATCCGCGCCGCCATCGTCGCCGCGCTCATCGCCGCCGCCACCACGGCGGGCAGCCGCGTCTACACCGAGGAGCGCATCACCGCGCTCGCCGAGAGCGAACTACCCGCCATCCGCGTCGCCACGCTGGATGAAGGCGCCGAGCGCACCGCCTTCGGTGGTGGTCGTGCCAGCACGCTCATCGAGCGCAGCCTCACCCTCAGCGTCACGTGGATCAGCCGCACGCCGAGCGGCTACGTCAACGCCGCCGACGACGCGTGCGCGCAGATCGAAATCGCACTCGCCAACCTCATCGGCTCCGGCATCAAAGACATCGTCCCGGTGCGCACGCAATTCGACCTCGACGACACCGCGGACAAACCACTCTACACCGCCGCGATCACCGTCGCGGTCTCCTACATCACCACGCAGGGCAGCCCTGCCACCACTCTGTAACGGAGCATCATCATGGCCATCGCCACCGGCGTCAACAAGCAGCTCATCTACAAAGCCGAGTCCACCTGGGGCACGCTGCCCGCCGCCACCGGTCCCAATGGCCAGTCGCTGCGCCGCGTCACCAGCACGCTCAACCTCAAAAAAGACACCTACGCCAGCAACGAAATCCGCGCTGATTTTCAGGACGCCGATTTCCGCCACGGCATGCGCAAGGTCGAGGGCACGCTCTCGGGCGAGCTGAGCCCGGGCAGCTACAAAGATTTCGTCGCGGCCGCCGTCCGCAAAGCCTTCGCCTCGGTCACCTCGATCAGCTCGCTCACGCTCACCGTCGCCGCATCGGGCTCGTTCTACACGATTACGCGCAGCGCCGGCAGCTGGATCAGCGACGGCATTCGCGCCGGCATGGCCGTGCGCCCCACCGCCGGCCTCAACACCGCCAGCCGCATTGACTGCCTGGTCGTCACCATCACCGCCACCGTGCTCACGGTGGCCCCGCTCAACGGCGCCGCGCTCACCATCGAGTCCGCCGTCGCCAGCTGCACGGTCGCCGTGCAAGGCAAAGTCACCTACGTCCCGCAAACCGGCCACACTGACCCCTCGTTCGCGTTCGAAGAGTGGCATGGCGACATCACGCAATCCGAGCGCTTCACCGGCTGCAAGGTCAGCTCGCTCGATTTCAAAATGCCCGCCACCGGCATCGCCACAATTGATGTGGGCCTCATGGGCAAGGATGTCGCCACATCCACCAGCCAGTATTTCACCAGCCCGATCGCCGCCACCACCACCGGCGTGCTCGCTGCGGTCAACGGCGTGCTCATCGTCAACGGCAGCAAGCTCGTCACGCTCACCGGCCTCAACGTCAAGATCAACGGCAACATGACCAGCGAGGCCGTGGTCGGCAGCAACACCGCGCCTGACATCTTCGAAGGTCGCGTGCAGGTCGACGGCGATTTCAGCGCCTTCTTCGAAGACGGCACGCTGCGCGACATCTTCCTCGCCGAAACGCCCATCGCCCTCGCGTTTGCCATGACCACCGATAACACCGGCACCGGCGATTTCCTCGTCGGCTACCTGCCGCGCATCAAGGTCAACAGTGCCGACAAGGACGACGGCGACAAAGGCATCAAGCGCACCTATCAATTCAAGGCCCTGCTGCAGCCCACATCTGGCGCCGGCACCGAGGTCACAACCATCCAGTTCCAGGACAGCCAGGCCTAAGCCGCCAGCGGAGGAGCCCACACCCCACGCTCGCGGCCCGGCTCGGTGGCTCCTCCTCCTTGCGACGAGCCGGACCACCGCGAGCACCATCGCAACAGGAGCCCCCATGGATCTGAACACCCTCAACACCGCCGCGCTTGATGAGCGCGGTGCGCTTTTCACGCCCCGCCACCCAGCCACGCTTGAGCCGCTCGACATGGCGATCCGGCTGCGCAGCAAAAACTGCGAAAGCGTCCGCGCCAAAGCGCGCGCCTTCATCAAGCGCATCCAAACCTCCGCCGATTTCCGCAAAACCGGCATCGTCGACGCCGACCTCGCCGAGGCGCAAGCCATCGACAACCTCGTCGCCTGCACGGTCGACTGGCAGGGTGTCGCCTTCAACGGTGAAGTGCTGCTATGCACCGCCGACAACGCGCGCCGCATCTACGCCGACCCGGGCCTCGCCTGGCTGCGTGCCCAGGTGGCCGAGTTCACCGAGGAGCAAGCCAATTTTTTGCCGAAGGCCGGGCTGGCCTCTACCGCCACGCCGAGCAGCTCTTCCGCCTCAGCCGCGCGGCCGATCCTGACCAGCCAAAGCACGGCAGCCTGAGCGACAAATTGAGCGCGGTCGTAGCCAACCACTTCGCCCCGCCCGCGCAGCGCGCGCAGGCGCAGGCCGCGCTCGCCATCGCGCCGCTGCCCTTCGCCTGGGCGCAGCTGTTCGACGACTTCATCGTCCTCGACCAGCGCCGCCCGCGGGCCATGGCCGGCATCGCCGCGCTGCCCATCGGCGAAATCGTCGCCTACGGCGCCGCGCTGCGCGGCGGCTACGCCACGCACGAAATCGAGGCCCTCATCGGCCTCGACAACATCCGCCTGCGCGTCGCGCGCGAAACGCCCGAGCAATCGCTCGCCGCCCTCATCGACGCAGTGGAGCACTAGCGCATGGCCACCGACCTCGCCAAGCTCGAAGTCACCGCCGTCGACAGCGCCACCGCCACGCTCACGCGCGTCAAGGGCGCCGCGGAGGACCTCGCCAAAAGCGCCGACAGCATCAAGTCCGCCTGGGGCGGTGGCCTGTTCGACGGCTTCACAAAAGGCCCCGCACTCGCCGCCGTCGGCGCCATCGGCGCCCTCACCGCCGGCGTCGTCGGGCTCGGCACCTATTTCGTCGGCCTCGCGCGCGATGTGGCGTCGGCGCAGGCCTCGCTCAAAAGCCTCTCCGAGGTCACCGGCGCATCGGTCGAATGGCTCAGCAGCATTCGCGGTGTCGCCAAGCTCGCCGGCACCGATCTCGACGCCGTGGGTGGCGGCATCACCAAGCTCGCCAAGACCATCGAAACCGGCGGCGGCGAAGCCGAGCGCGCGCTCAAAGCCATCGGCCTCAACCTAAAAGACCTGCAAGGCCTGCGCACCGACGAGCAGTTCGACCGCGTCGCCAAGGCGCTGGGCAACTACGCCGACGGCGCCGGCAAAACCGCCGCCGCGCAGCTCCTGCTCGGCAAGTCAGGCGCGCAGCTCCTGCCCTTCATGAAGGACTACGTGGAGACGGGCGACCTCGTCGTCAAAACCACGCGCGCGCAAGCGTTCGAAGCCGACGAGCTGGAAAAAAACATCATGCGCCTGCGCATGGCCAAGGAGGCATGGAAAAAGACTGTCGGCAGCGAGCTCGTGCCCGTGCTCTCCGACGTCGTCACCGCCATGGTGCGCATGCAAACCGAAGCCGGCGGACTCAACGCCGAAGCAAAAAAGCTCGCGCAGGACGGCAGCATCCGCCGCTGGGCCGAGGAGGCCGTCGACGGCCTTGCCGCCCTCATCGACCACGGCCGAGTCATCGCGCAGACCTTCAAGGTCATCGGCCTCGCCGCCGTCGCCGTCGGCGCCGACATCACCTACATGGTCACGAATGCCATCGCCGGCGCCAACGGCTTCCAGGGCGTGTGGCAAGAGATCGCGCAGGGCGCCAAGCGCGCCGCCCAGGGCGCGCGCGACAACTTCAACGGCGCCTTCGACAGCCTGCTCACCTTCAACGCCACCAAGGTGCAAGACGCCGTCACCAAAGCCCGCGAAATCGGCAACCTCGTGCGCCGCGCCGCCTCCGGTGAGTTCGATGATGCACGCGATCGCATCGCCAGCGCCAAACCGATCATTCGCGGCCTCGACGAGAAAAGCGTCGCCGCCGCGAAGGACAACATCAACCAGCTCGCCAAGGCGCTGGCCGATCTCTACAACAAGCTCGACAACAAGGACGTCGCGCTGGTCAAAGAGGTCGAGCTGCTCACCAAGGGCCTGCAAGTGGGTGCGATCGGCATCGCCACCTACGCCGACCGCATGGCCCTTGCGATCAAGCAGTCCAAGACCTACAAAGAGGCCATCGACGACCTCGTCCGTTACGAAAAAGCCTACAACGACGCCATCGACGCCGAGCTGGCGGCCGAGCTGAAACGGCAAGACGTCAAAAACGACGCCATTCGCAGCCTGCGCGAAGAAATCGAGCAGATCCAGCAGGAAACGCGCTTCCTCGGCCTCAGTAACGAGGAGCGCATCATCTCCACCGCGCTGCTCAAGGCACAAAAGGCCGGCATCGACACCACCACGGAGGCATGGGCGCAGATGGCCGCGCAACTGCGCCAGGCCGTCTACGACAAGTCGGCGCAGGAAACCACCCTCAAAAACCTCGAGGATACCCGCCGCGCCAGCGAGCAGATCTGGAAGGGCATTGGCGACGACGTCAGCAACTGGATCATGTCCGGGTTCAAAAACACCCGCGACCTGCTCAAGCGCATGTTCGAAACGCTCGTGCTGCGCCCCCTCATCCAGCCCATCGCTGGCGACATCACCGGCATGCTCAGCGGCCTGCTCGGCGGCGGTGGCGGCGCAGGCGGTGGCATTCTCAGCGGACTCCTCGGCGGCGGTGGTGGCCTGCTCGGCGGCCTGTTCGGCGGGTTCAGCGGCAGCGCCACAGGCGCCTTTCAGAACGTGCTCGGCAGCCTGTTCGGCACCGGCGGCGGCATCATCGAGGGCCTCGGCAGCACCATCGCCGGCGTGTCCGGCGGCATCAGCGGCCTGCTCGGCGGCAGCATCTTCTCCGGCCTCGGCCAGATCCTCGGCGCGCTCGGCCCCATCGGCATGGTCGCCGGCACGCTTGCCGCAATCGCCAAGCATTTCGACGGCGCCAACGGCACCGGCCTCAAATTCGGCCGCGACGGCAAAGGCCTCTACGGCGATTCTCCGGGCAGCGCCGCCAACATCTTTTCCAACCGCCTCGGCGACTTTGCTTACGAGGGCGACGACGCCAACGCCAACAACCTCAAAAACCTCGCGCCGTTCGTCGCGCGCTTCAACGCGCTGGCCAACGTGGTCGCGGGCCAGCTCGCCGGCACGCTCGGCGACAGCGCCTTGCAGGCCGTGCGCGACAAGATCGGCAAGATCCGCAAAGAAGACTGGTTCAAGTACGACGGCGACCCCGCCGTCGCCTTGCAAAAGGCCGTCAGCGACCTGCTCAAAGACGTGTTCGGCACCGCCTATGCCGATCTTGACCCCCAGCTCGCCGCCATCGTGCAGGGCTTCACCGGCACCGGTGACGAGCTGATGGCGTTCCTCGAGCAGGTGATCACCATTCAGGCCGCAATTGCCGACGCCAAGGCCGCGGCGGGTGACTTTGCCAAGGCCATCAATGGCGACGTACAAAACGCGCTCGACGCCGCCAGCAACAACGTGCTCGCCGCCTGGCGCGCGCAGGTCAACGGCCTCGACAAGCTGCTCGCCATCGCGCCGGACTCTACCGACGCACTCGGCCAGCTCGTCAGCGGCATGGCCGGGTTCCGCAGCGCCGCCGTGCAGATGGAGCTGCAAATCCGCCAAGTCAAGGCCGCGATGGACGGCATGTTCGGCGACGCCATCCGCAGCATCGAGCTCAGCCTGCTCGACGCGCAGGGCCAGTACGACTACCTGCAACGCGACGCCGAAGCGCTCGCCGCGCAGGCCCGCCTGAGTAACGACCCGCTCGCCATCCAGAACTACCTGCAGCGCATTCTGGGCGACGTGTCGCAGGCGCAGGGCCTGCTCTCGCCCGAGCAGCGCGCGCTGCTGGGCCCCGAGCAGATCGAGCGCCTGCGCGCCCTGCAAGCCGAGCTGCAGGCGCGCATGGATTCCATCAGCGCCGTCAACACCACCACGGCGGCCAACGCCAACCAGCAGCTCATCGGCAAGATGCAGGAGCTGCTCGACGCGCAAATCGCCAACCAGCAAAAGCAGGACGACGCCGCCAACAAGCAGGTCGACGCGGGTGACAAACAGCTCGACGCCGCCAACAAGCCGCTCACCCTCAACATCAACATCACCGACCGCACCGTCACCGCGGCGGTGGGAGACGTTGGCGGATGAGTCTCACCCTCTCCACCGCCATGGCCAGCGCGCTCGCGGTCAACTACCCGCGGCCGGGCGCCTTTGTGCAGCTCGATTTCGCCACGCCCATGTACTTGCACGACCGGCAGGGCTCGAAAACCTGGAACTCGATCACCTGGACCGCGGCCGACATCACCTGCAGCGGCGTGCAGGCCAGTTTCGACGTCATCCAGCGCTGCACGTTGCAATTTGTCGATTCCGACAACGCCATCGCCCAGGCCCTGCGCGACAGCAGCAACCCCGCCGTCGGCCGCAGCGTCAAAGTCTGGCTCTACGACGCCACTGCGCTCGCGGTGGCCGACCCGGTGCTCGTGTTCGACGGCGTCATGGGCGCCCCCAGCGGCGGCGACAACCGCCGCGTCAGCCTGCAATGCACCACCGACGACGTCTGGCTACCACGCGGCTTCCTCGCCGACGTCATCCGGGCCTACATGCAGGTGCCCGAGGGCTACCGCATCCAGTTCGGCAACGGCACCCTCATCGCCAATCGCCGCGCGGAGTACACGTAATGCCCGCCCTCACCATCCCCGCCTGCGGCTACTCGGTCGGCAGCAGCCACGAGATTGACGACGGCGTGCAGCGCATCACCGCCCTCGGCGGCACCACACGCGGCTGGACCGACTACGACGCCAGCAAGCGCGTATTTACGCTGGTGCACGACCTCGCCACCACCAGCGAGGCCAACACCATCGTCAGCGAATACAACAGCAACCGCCTCACCGGCGGCATGACCATCAGCCCGCCGTGGATCCCGGGCAGCGTCGGCACCCCCATCGTGTGCGACTACATCGCCCCGCCCAAGCTCGAGCCCGGCCCCATCTACGTCCGCATTACCCAGCGGCTGCGCGAGCAATGACCATGTCAGCGCGATCCGTTATGCCGGTCTTGAGCAAAAACAGCTCCCAGTGCGCGCCAGACATGCGCGCAATGCCGCGCTCCCAATCCTGCCACGTGCGCAGTGTGGAGTGCACCAGCAACGCCGCTGCGGTCTGCGTGAGACCGGCGGCGTCGCGAGCGGCGCGAATTTGGTCAGGTGTGGGTGGGCGCACTCAGCGGTCTCCGGGATGGTTGTCGTCAATGGCGTTTGTTGCCAAGGCGTCCACGGGCAAAGGCTGGCGGCTGTCAACGCGATCAATAATCCAGTCCGACAAGCGTATGCCCGCGTCGCGCGAACTGCGCACCCAGCGCGCCTTGGTAGCGGCTGGGACGCGCAGGTGGATTACCGCGTCATCCATTGCGCAGGTCCAACGCCTATTCGCTTGCAACATCAAACGCAAAACCGCCATCTTTAATGTGATGCAGCGTGCGGATGTCGCGATATCCGTGCCATTTTGCTGGCTGAACAGTGGAAAACTTAACGCGTTGGTGTCTACCGATGTACGCGTGACCATCCCACATATCGACCACGGATGCAGTGCCGCCACGCTGGATGTCGGACGGAAGCATCGCTTCGGCATTCAACGTATCGAAGTAGATTTTTGTGGCCATGATGTTGCTCCTATCAGGATTCCCGGAGCCGCCGGGGCGGAGGACAACAACGCGCTGTCCATGAGTTGTATTGTACGGAGTCCGTGCACGTTGTCAAGTGTTTATGCGGGTTTTTTTGCAATACAGGTCATAAGCGCAATTTATATCTCGGCGAAAATGGGCGGTGCCGCATGACCAGCCCCGCCAGCCCAGACACGCCCGACACCGGCAGCGGCGTCACCATCATCCCGAACTGGGTCAATGTGCCGGGCAGCACGTCGCCCATCACCACGGTCGCGCGCGAAACGCTGGCGCAGGCGGACAACACGTTCGAGCGCCAGCTCAACGTCGCCGCGTTGACCGAGCCGATCCGCGTCACTTACGGCACCGATCGCCTGGGCGGTCAGCTCACGCGGCCCATGCCCTACGGCGCCGGCGGTATCGTCATGGCGGTGTTTTGGGGCCGCGGCCCGGTGCAGTCGATCAGCTCGCTCACCGTCAACAACGCCACGCCGCCGGCCACCGTCATCGCCACGCACTACCTCGGCACCACCTCGCAAACGGTGGACGCCAAGCTGGTGAGCGCCTTTGCCGCGGCGGGCATCACCCACACGGCCGCGTTCCCCGGCATCGCCTACACGGTGCTCGAGTTTCAGCCCGGCGCCGACATTGGCGACGTGCACGCCATCATTCAGGGCCGCCTGATCTACGACCCGCGCGACGGCACGCAAACGCTCGGCACGCCCAGCACCTACAAATACACCGACAACCCCGCGCTCGCGCTCGCCGACCTGCTCACCAACACCACCTACGGCTTCGGCCGCAGCGTGGACTGGTCCAGCGTCACCGCCGCCGCCAACGCCTGCGACGCCGTCGTCAGCGGCGAGAAAAAGCGCCTCATCGGCTACACGCTCGGCACCCGCATGAAGGCCTCGCAAGCCCTCGAAATCCTGCGCGCGCACGCCGGGTGCTACATCGTCAAGAGCGGCAGCAGCTACAAGCTCGTGCCAGACGCCACGGCCAGCAGCGTGCGCACGTTCGCCAAGGCCGACATCGTGGCTGGCTCCGTGAGCTGGCAGATTGCCGACGCGCAAGACCAGCCGAACGTCGTGCAGGTGGAGTACGTCGACACATCCGTCACGCCGTGGCAAACGCTCACCGCCATCTACCCCACCAACGGCCTGCCGCCCTCGGGCGAAGAGCTGCGCCTGTCTGGCGGCGTGCAGCTGCCCGGCGTGCAGCGCTACAGCCAGGCAATGCGCGAGGCCATCGAGCGGCGCAATCACGCGCGACTCGAGGCGCTTACCTATCGCTTCCAGACCTACCTCAACGCCGCCAACATCGAGCCCGGCGACGTGATCACCGTCAACGACGGCGGTCTCACCGGCGGCATCACCTTCCGCGTGCTCTCTCGCACCTGGACGCGCAAGGGCCTGTTGCAAATCGAGGCCCGCAAATACGACCCCGCCGCCTTCGACAGCAGCGCCGCCGCCAGCCCGACCACCAACAACACCACGCTGCCGAGCGCATCCGCACCGCCGAGCATCACTAACCTCACCGTCGCCGAGGTGTCCAGCGCAGCCGCCAGTGGTGCCTTCACCGCGCAGCTGCAGATCAACTGGACCGGTGTCACCTACCCGTTCCTGCGCGACTACCGCGTCATGATCTATGACGAGTCCACGCTTGTGCAAGACGGTGCCACCGCTACCACCGGCTTTACCTCGCAGCCCGTCGCTATCGGTCACAACTACCGCGTCGTTGTGTTCGTGCGGTCAAGTGTGGCGCAGGGTACGGGCAAGCAGGTGGCCTACACGGTCAACGGAAGCACAGCGGCGAGCCCCGGAGAAATGCTGTGGGCGTCCTATCAAATCACTCCGGGCGCGAGCTACACCGCCACCGCGTATCAGCGCGGAATCGGCGACGTGCAGCGACACAACCATGTAGTCGGCATCACGGGTGGGTTCGCTGCCCGTTTTTTGCAGCTTGACGAGATCACAGGCAATATCGGCACGTGGTCAGCGCTCGAAAGCTACTTGCAGATTCTTGGCGGCGGTGGCACTGCTCCGCTGCCCGGTAGCGGCTTTACACCGCCTGCACCGAGCGCCGTTGCAATCTGGTCATCGGCATCTATTTCGCTGTTCGGCGGATCGCACCGCAAGTGCCGGATCGTGTCGAGCCTTGACGTGCGTCAGATTTACTCGGAAGAGGGCAACTACCAAATCGGCATGGTCTATGCCCCGTGGGCAAGTGGCTCTCATCTCGCCAGCAAAACGACCTATGGCACGGTAGTCAACGATGATCTTGATAGCGTCGTCGTCAATGTCTCCACGGCCACGGCCAACACCATTGCGGCGGTCGTGTCGGCAGAGGTCACCACCCCCGGCACGCTTTACGTGTACACGCCAACGACCACCGAAACGCAGACGGTCACATCAAGCGCATCGGGCGCGCTCACGATCACCTGCGCCAACAACTTCGCCAAGCTGAAGGGCTTGCCGATTATCACCGCGCAGACCACATCGCCGCGCTACCCGGTCGTCAGCAACATCACCTACGGCAGCACCTGCACGTTCGACCTGCGGGTGTACGACGGAAACGGCGCACTGACCGCCACCCCCTGCACTATGGCTATTGAGGGCACTGTATGACATGGGTCGCACCTGACCGCACGCTACCCGCCGCGTCGAATGACGGGCCGACCGCTGCGGCAAATATCCGCAACAACGAAAACGCTATCTATTTCTGGCTCATGGTCAACGGTATTGCGTGGCCGGGATGGACGGTAACGACCAACCCGTCACCGTCGACCGCACCAACGGAGATGCGCTGGCGAAAAGGCCCCGCAGCGACCGCCGGTTCAGTCTGGTTGCGCGCCACCTATACCTATTCGTCGGGCCTCGTCACCAAAGTGGTTCACGAAATTAGCGAGGACGGCGGCACCACTTATCAGGCGATGGCTGGTGAAGACGGCAACCATATCGCCAATCACAGCTACTCGTCCGGCACCTACACCGGCACCACGTGGAGTAACACATGATCCCAATCGCAGCCGCAGCGGCTACCAAAGCCGCAGGCATTACCGGCAAAGGCACGGTCATCACATCCGCAGGTAGCGGCACCTACACAGCACAATCGACCGGCTGGCACGTTGTGCGCTGTCAAGGCGGTGGCGGTGGCGGCGGCGGTGGTGCAGGCCCCTCCGGGTCGGACAACAACGGTGGTGGTGGTGCGGGCATGTATGTCGAAATGCGGCACTACCTCACGGCATCAACCGGCTACAGCTACACCGTGGGCGCCGCTGGCACAGGCGGCACAGGCGGCACCGGGGCAAGCGGTGGCGGTACGGGCGGCACAGGGGGCGCCACATCATTCACCGGCCCCAATGTCACGCAAAGCGCGGCAGGCGGCACGGGTGGCGGTTCAGGGATCGGCGGTATCGGCGGACGCAATGACGGCGTCACCACGGCAAGCGCTGCCGCTGCGATGCCGGTCATTGGTTGTGTGTACGGGGCGAATGGCGCACTTGGCGGCACCACGCCCGGCGGCAACTGCGGCCCGTTTGTGGGTGGCGCATCAAACACAACGCGCGCCGGGGGGGCTGCAAGCATGCACGCAAACGGCGGCGCGTCCGCAGTCCCCTTCGGCGTTGGTTCGTCCGGCGCGGCTGGCTCTGGCGGTGGCGGAGCGCGTGGCCACAACGGCACGACCGGCTACGCGGGCGGCGCTGGCGGTGCTGGCGTCATTGAAATTGAGTATGTTGGCGCGTAGCCCATAGGAGACACACATGGAATTGCAAGAAATCCAAGCCGCCATCGAGCGCGGCATTGCTGCGGGCATCGCCCGCGTGAAAGAGGCCGAGCAGCCCGTCACCGAGGGGGCGAAAAAGGTCACCACGTGGTCGCAGGATGCATGGAAGGGGATGAAGGACTTTATGGCGCCCGTCGCCAGCCTGTTCACCGCGCGCACGCTGTGGTTCGCCGCAGCGCTCGCGGGCCTCGGCCTGTTGATCGGCTGGAATGACATCCGCCTGTTCGGCCTCAGCGCGCTGTGGGCGGTGCTGGGCATTGTGGTGGCCTACCACGCGCGCAAGTGGCTCATGCCGGAGGTCAAGCTCGCTGAGTGGTACGACCTCGCGAAGGCCGGCAACGTGGCCGCCGCGCTCGTCATTTGCGGCGTGCTCGCGGTGCAGTGCGCGTGCATCCTGATCGTCGCGCTCTCAGCGCTCAAGGCGGGTGTTTAGCCGTGCCTGGCGACGCTTTGCCACCGCAATCGCTGCCCTATGTGGCATCGCTGGCCAGCGAGTCGGCGCGGCTGCGCTCGCCTATTCCGGCGTTCATTCTGGCCGGCCAGGTGGACCACGAGACCGCCTGCCCCCAGCCCCGCAAGTGCTGGAACCCGCGCGTCGAGTTCCGCACGTCGCGCGAACAGGGCGCCGGCCTCGGGCAAATTACTCGGGTGTTCGGCCGCTTCGACGCATTGGCCGAAGCCCGCGCAGCACACCGCGCTGAGCTGGCCGGGTGGAGCTGGGACAACGTGAGCGACGCCACCTACCAGCTGCGCGCGCTCGTGCTAAAGACCAAGGACAACCATGCCGCTCTTGCCCCTCTCTTCACTGACCCACGCGATCCGGTGCTCACTGCGTACAACCGCGGCATCGGCGGCATCCGCGCCGACCGCCGCAAATGCACCGTCACCCGCGGCTGCGACCCATCCAAATGGGCAGGCCACGTGGAGACCACCTGCGCCAGCGGCAACGCCGTCATCCCCGGCACCCGCCTCACCGCCTGCCAGATCAGCCGCAAGTACGCGCCGGACGTGATGGCGCGAGCGGCGAAATACAAGGGGCGGGTATGAACCCCCTCGCCACCCTATCCGACACCGCCAAGCTCGTGCTGAGCCTGCTGGCGCTCGCGCTGGTGGCGCTGGTGGTGTGGTGGTTTTCCGGGCTGCTGGGCGCGAAAGCGCAGATCAAGGAAATTCGCGCCACCGACAAACGCATCGCCGCCGCCCACAAAACGGCCGACGGCGAAGCCCGGGCGCGCGACCGCGCCACCGATGCGCAGGCCGCGCAGATCACCACGCGGGCCGACGCGCTCGCCAAGGAGCTCAGCCATGCTGATGCGGTGTTTGATGCTCGCGCTGCTGGCGAGTATTTCCGCCTGCTCAACGACGCACTACGCGGCACTGAGCGATGACCTGGTCGCACGCCTGGCGCGCTGCGAGCGTCCGACCGAACTACCCGCGGACTGGCTCCTATGCGGCAGCGAAGCCTGCCGCCGCGCCATCGAAGCCCGCACGCACACCGAAAACGCCAAGCGCCACCACCGCTGCGCGGACCTGATCGACGACGTCAAGCAACAGGCCGACGAGGCCAAGGAGCAGAACCAGTGACGGCGCCACTACATCCAGTGGATGCGGACCACAAATCCGGCCGTTTTGAGCTGACGGCGCGCACGCGCGAGCAGCGCAGCGTGGCAGGTGGCGGGCAGGCCGTTCATATCCGCACGGGCCGCCCACAGCTCGGCGTCGGTGCTGTACCGGTAAAGATCAATCGCGTCGGGTGCACCGTGCGCGGTGGCCATCGTGCGCGCCTGCTCAACCGCCTGCGCGGCCGCATGCTCGAGCATCGTATCGACGCCAGCCACCAGCGTGGCCACGTCGTCGGGCACCGTGCTCTTTCCCGACTCCCAGTAGCGCACGGTGCGTTCGTTGACTTGCGCGCGCTGCGCGAGCCAGGCCTGCGAGAGGCCGCAGGCCTCTCGGATGGTCTTGAGTTCTGCGGGGGTCATCAGTTACTCGTCGGCGGGCGGATCGATCCATCCGAGCTGGATGGCGCGGTCAATGATCTTGGTGTCCCAAGAGTCAGGCGTCATCGCGGCGAAGTCTTCCTCGGTGATCAGATCCACGCGGATGGCGTGGCACTCGGCGGCGAAGGCCGCAGCTTGGTCGGCCGTTTCGATTTCATCAGCTCCGTCGCTGCGTGCATGTGCGGCACGGACGCGGCTGACGTAGTCCTGCTCGTTGTCGGCGTCCCACACCGAGCTCGTGAATGCGCTGCCGTTGCGAGTCTCGGCGATGATGAAGCGGCGGGAAAGGTCTTGCATTTTTGTCTCCTGAAGAGCCGGTCGAGCCAATCTCAACCGTTGAAAGAATGTTACACCCGCAAACCGGGTATGTCAATAAGCAAATCTGTATAAGGGTCATAAACATGAAACGCATCACCACCCTGATCATCGCCCTCATCGCGGCACTGGCGCTGGCGGGATGTACTACGACCGGCGAGCTTGAAGGTGTGCGCGCTCAGCGCGATGTGGCGCTGGCGATCATCAAGGAAAATTCCGCCGCTGCCGACCGCGCCGCCGCTCGCCGCGCAGACTTGGCCATGGAACGCGAAAAACGCTTGACCGCCGAGGCCGAGGCCAAAAAGACCAAGGCACACGTCGCCTACCTGATCGCAGACAAGGCCGATGCGGGCGGCAAAGCGGCCATCGCCGTCACGCTGGCCCTCGCGCAGGATGCGCAGCCGCCGGCGCAGGATTTGGAGCGCGTCGCTCCCCCGCCAGCGCCAATGCCGGTGCCGACGATCACGGTGCCTAAGTCGGCATGGGACAAAGGGATGGACGTATTCGACCGCTTCGTCGGGCTCGCCGACCGCGGCCTGAAGGTGTGGAGCATCGCCAAGGCAGCGCAAACGCAAGTGGATCTGATGCGCTTGCAGGAAGATGGCAACACCGCGCGCAACGGCCAGATGTGGGGCGGCATTCGCGATCTCAGCAACTCCACGCGCGATGTGGCGCATGACGGCTTTGTGCTGGGCGGCACGCTTGGCGCCCGGGCGACCACCGAGATCAACGTCAACGGCAACAACAACAACGTCGGCGGCCGCGACGCCACGAATACCATCGTCACCAACACCAACAATTGCACGAGCGCGCCTGGCGGCAACGGCGGCGGCACTGGGCAAGCAGGCGGTGGCGGCACCAATGGTGCGGGCGGGTCGAACAATGCCGGTGACGGCGCGCCGTCTGGCTCGGTGCCTTGCACCGCAGGCAAATAGGAGCGCCGAATGTCTGGCAGTACCACCGAGCGCGTGCGGTTCGCAGAATTGACGGACGCCGAGCGCGCCCAGCTTCGCGCCGAGTGGGACCGCGAGCGCGAGCGGGCTGACAACCCCTGGCGAGACGCCGCGGGTCAACCGATTGACCTGCCCACCGTCATGCAAGCGTTCGCGCGCGCGGTCGACACCCGCTTCGGTGCGATCGAAGTGCAGTATGAGGGTGTGCGCGAGAGCCTGGAGCGCAACACCGAGCTGACCGAAAAAACGGCCGCAACGCTGGAAAAGCTCTCGCGAGACATGGCTGAGCTGATCGAGGTGCAGAAGGCCGCAAAGGGATTCCAAACCACGCTGAAATGGCTGGGCGAAGTCGGCAAGGGCATTTTTTGGGTGGCGGCCACCTGCGCCGTGGTCGGCAGCATGATCTACGGCAACTGGATCGGCCCCAAGCTGCCCGCCGCCCCCGGAACCACCGCCGCAAAATAGCCATGGCCGACGACGCCGACCGCGCCAGCGAACACGACGAGCGGCTGCTATCAGCCAGCGTCGCCGCCGTGCGTGCCCGCACCGCCTGCGCCCTCTACACCGGGCAATGCCTCAACTGCGAGGAATTCATCGCCGCCCCCAAACGTTGGTGCGACGCAGACTGCCGGGACCGGTGGGAGCGCGAGCAGGGGGCCGCTGCCTAAAGGACCGCATCTGTAAACGCTTCACGCAGATTTTGGATCAGTAACCGCGTCGCCTGCATCATTCTGGTGTGACGTTGATTGACGCGTCGTATGTCGCGCGCCATGCGAAACAACGCGGCGGCGGCTTGATGGTTTTGTCGGTCCGATTTCATTTTTCGGCGCCGCTCACTGGCAGCCCACTGCACCAAGCGGGCCACAGATGCCCGTTTCAACCGCAGCCGAGTGTTCATCGGGGTTCTTCCTCCTGTAGGCGCGAGCTCGCTCGCGCTAAGTTTCTCACGTCGCCACCCCAGCAAAAATAGCGTCCCGCTCGGCGGGGATCAATTGTGCGGCGGTGGTAGTGATCTGGTTAACCAGGTTGATGCGCTCGCCAATCCAGCGTGCGCAAGGCACGGCCCAGGAGTTGC
>ERZ650308.300-NODE-300-length-26421-cov-5.362399_pt1 | contig 26421 bp, 27 predicted proteins | sample MGYA00376244_ERZ650308 | MGnify/ENA primary metagenome ERZ650308 (study PRJEB26733, sample SAMN07839295) | wastewater metagenome | biome: small river; feature: stream; material: water | place: USA: North Carolina | collected 2016-04-26 ... | reverse complement strand
AGTCCTGAGTCCTGAGTCCTGAGTCCTGAGTCCTGAGTCCTGAGTCCTGAGTCCTCAAGATGATCTGTGATTTTCTTCAATGTGACACTCCATCCCTTGCCAGAACCTTCAACGCGGTCATCCAAATTATCTTCATATCTAAAAGCAACGATCGGCGCTCAAGGTACTCCACATCGAGCTGCACCTTCTGAGGAATCGGCAGCTCATCCCTTCCATTGACTTGCGCCCACCCGGTCAGACCTGGAACCAGTTCATGCACGCCCTTCTCTGTGCGCAGAGCAATCAAATCGTCCTGATTGAACAGCGCCGGGCGGGGGCCTACTAAGCTCATGTCGCCTTTCAGAATGCTCCACAACTGAGGCAATTCGTCCATGCTGGATTGGCGAAGAAACGAGCCGATGGGTGTGAGCCATTGTTCAGGGTTCTTCAGCAAGTGTGTGGCCACCGCTGGTGTGTCGATGCGCATACTGCGGAACTTGGGCATTTTGAAAATGCGGTTGTGGCGGCCCACACGGTCGCTCCAGTAAAGGGCGGGCCCTGGCGAAGTCAGACGAACTGCCAGCGCCGTCATCACGATCGGCAGGGCAAGAAAAACAGCCGCCACCAACGCTGCGACCAAGTCAAACAAACGCTTCATGGACGAAAGCCTTCAGCGGCACGCCGCAGCCCTTCATCTACAGACGTTGGCGGAATCCAACTCAATAGCTGGCGGGTCTTGGCAATGTCTAGCTGCAACGAGCCACACAAGCGCTGGTAGATACCGGGCCTGTTCAACACGCTCGCACCCAGATTCAACAGCCCAGGTGGCACGTAAAACAAGCGTGCCGGCTTCCCCATTGCTGCGCTCATACGCTTGAGCAGTTGTGCCGTTGAAAGGTCTTCACCGTCACTCACCAAAAAAGTCTGATTTGCAGCCGCAGGGTGGTTCAAGCACGTCACGATCAAGTCCACCAGGTTGTCCAGTGCGACCAAGCTGCGGCGGTTTTGGGTCACAGCGGCCAGTGGCAGCGGTACACCGCGCGCCAACCAGCGCATCATGGATTCGAAGTTGGCTTTCACGCCCGGTCCATAAACAAGCGGCGGCCGAATGATCACCACCTCCATGCCTGTTTCAATGGCAATCTTTCGGAGCAACTCTTCAGCCTCGTGCTTGGACACTCCGTAGGGGTCTTCTGGTGCGGGGACATCATCGGCAGTGAACGGCTTCCCAACTTCGGTGAATTCGCCGTTTACCTTGATAGAACTGACGAACACAAATCGCAGCACCCCTGCCTGGGCTGCCTGGCTGGCCAGGTTGAGTGTGCCTTTCACATTCACCTCACGGTAGGCCTGTAATGGGTCCGTCGCATCATCCTGCATCACATGCACTCGGGCTACGCAATGCACCACCGCGTCAATGCCTTGCAAAGCGAGACCCCAGTCTGTGGTGGGCAACAGATCTCCTACCTGAACTTGCCGCACCACTTCGGGTCGTGATTCTGATTTACGGCGAACCGCTGCCACCACACCTGTGCAGGCGGGGTCTGCGGCCAATCGCCTCACCAATGCGTTGCCCACAAAACCTGTGGCTCCCGTCACCAAAATCATTGTTTTGTCTTTCAAGCCTTGGCTTTGCTGACGGTCACGGCCTCAGCCAACAGCGCTTCCAGACGGCCCATCAATTGGGGCCGTACGCGCACAGCCTGTCCGACGAAACCATTGGAGCCTGTAAGCAGAATTTTCATGGACGAACGTACTCGAGCATCTTCAGCGGGTACTTGGACAGAATCTTGAACCAGTTGGTGCGGATGCCATTTTCGGCGCAGGCACGTTTGACCTCCTGATTCAAGCGAATCGTGCTCTTCAGTCCGGCCGTGCTCGCTCCGCCGGTATTCATGTGCACTAGCACTTCCGGAATATAGGCGAGCTTGATCTTGCGATCCGCCAGAATACGGACGATGAACTCGAAGTCTGCGGCGATTTTGTAGGTGGATTTGAAGTAACCGTATTGTTCATAAACACGGCGGCGCAGGAACAGCGTAGTATGCGCCGGCATCCAGCCCCAGGCCAGCCGATCGGCACTGAAGCGATCAGAACGATAGCGGCGCACCGGCTTATCCGGTGCGGCCGGATGAAAAAACAGTACGTCCGCATAGACGCCATCAACGTCGCTGGCTTCGAAAGCCCGGGCGACAGTTTCCAGTACACGTACGTTGGCGTAGCTGTCGTCCGAGTGCATGAAGCCGACGATGTCGCCCGTCGCCAGCGCGATGCCCTTGTTCAGCGCATCGTAGATGCCCTTATCCGATTCGCTGAGGAAGACTGTATTGGCGCCCAGATGCTGCTTCAGGATGTCAACGGTGCCGTCGGTCGAGGCGCCGTCAACCACCACGTGTTCGGTGTTGGTATAGGTTTGCGCCTGTACGCTATTTACGGCGTTCAGAATGGTTTCAGCGCGATTGAATACGGCTGTAATGATGGAAAACTTTTGCATGCTCAGTGCGTTCTGATATCCAGAGTCGGTAGCGCCTGTGCAAGCCTGATCACATCCAGCATCTGGCTGGCGACACTGTCCCAGTCTTGTGGCAGCCGCTTGATCTGCGCGCTCCAGTCGGGCTGCCAGCCGCTCAGCAGTCGTGTCTTGAGCTCGATGCAGGCGCGGCGCAATGACTGAATGTCATTGGCTTCGAAATAGATAGCCTGGGCGCCGCACAACGCCCGGGCATAGGGCAGGTCCGGGCAGATAATGGGCAGGCCGATGAACATCGCCTCAATCAGCGGGAAGCCGTAGCTTTCGGTGAGCGAGAGAAACAACAATGCGTCTGCTTCAGCATAGGCTTGGCGCATCTGCTCTGCCGAAAGAAAACCAGTGCACTTTATCCAGGCTGTGGTGGGAGATGGGTTGACTGAAGGTTCCAGCGTGAGCTGCAATGATTCAACCGGCCATTGCGCCGCATCAGCAAGCTGCGCGAGCAGTTGATGGTTTTTGTGCGGATAGGCAGCGGCAGGATAGAACAGTTTCAATCCGGTATTGTCGTCGAGAGAGCGACCATGGTGTTGGACCTTGTTTTCGAGCAACCAGGTTGGCGCCGGTTGCGACACGATATGCACCCGCCCTTGCAGGGCTGGATAGGAAGCAAGCAGGGCGCTGCGCATGAATTCGGTCTGCACAATAAAAGCGCTGACGCATTTCTGATTCAGCGCAAAGATCAGGCGGGCGATCCAGAACTTGATATTGCTAGAAACCGAATTGGATGCTGAGGCGAGGACCAGATGAGTGGTTTGTACAAACAGGACTTGTTGGTCTTTGCAGCGTACCGGCAAGTCGCCGAGCACCAATAGAGGCGTCGAGCCATTGAAGCGACCGCCGAAAATCGTGCATTCCAGAATCCGCGAGATCGCATTTGGCATGCGGCGATGATAGGTGATACAACGAGTTTCGCCGCTTGCCGGCACGTAGCCTTGCAGCGGCCCTTTATCCGGCAGGTAAACGGCATCTACCTGAACACCTGGATTGGACTCCAGCGCAGGCAGCAGAGACAGCAGTAACTGGCTGGCGCCGGCGCCCACTACATTTGTGAGATGAACACGGATCGACGTAGATCTTGGCTGTTTAATATCTGTCATGAAGCAAGCGGGTACCAAGGCGATGGAACGCCAGCCTTGTCTGGCGTTGGCGCAGCAATGACCTCGAGCATATATGCCGCCGCCACTTCGGGCTGTATGGCAGCAGCCGCAGCAACGGTCGCGCGGCGCATTGCATTCAAGATTGTCTTGTCGCCTTGAATCTCGATTAGTACCTGGGCCAGTGCTTGGCTATCGCCACTGACGAAAGTTTTTCCCACGTTAAACTTGCTTGCAAGTATGGATGCTCCGACCTGGTCGCTGCATACGACCGGAATGCCAGCGCAAAGCGCCTCGTTGACAACCACGCCCCAACCGTCGTAATGACTAGGTAAAACCATGAGGTCATAGTCGGCGAGTTGTTCCTGCGCTTGGCCGAACGGAATCAGTCCGCGATAATTGATGCGTGGCCTTTCCATGGCAAAGGCGCTGGCGTCGCCGGGGCCAAATATATCCAGCGTGATTTTGTGGCCATCATGCTGTAATTGTCTGACTGCATCGATCAAGACATCTAGGCCTTTGCGCTGGATCAGTGCTCCAATAAAGACGACGTGTAGTGCATCGGAGACCTGCGGCGCAGGAGGCAATTGCGTTTGTGGAATAAAGTAGCCAAACGGAAAGAGCTTGGTGCCCGGAATGCCTGCCTGGCGATATTGCGTCAGCGCCAGCTGTGAGATGGCAAACACGCCAGCGACCTTGCTCAGCAGGATATGTGCATACAGCCAATAAAGCATGGGACGTAGGCGAGTCTTGAGCTTCGCCTTGAGTTGTTGTTGATCGCCGAAATAACCAAACGATTTTGGTGAGTAGGGCTCGGAGATCAGATAAAACTCGATGCCCAAGCATGCAGCAATCAGCAGGCACAGCATCAGGATCGGACTTTCAAATGTGCTGCCGAAAAAATGTACGTCATTGCGATGCGCCAGAAGTTGCTGATAGCAGTGGCGCAAAGCGCCACTGGCCGGGATCAGGCGCCGCTCAATCGAAGTGACCTGAGTGTCACACCAGCCCTGTGCGCGCCGGGCCTCCTCTTCCATCCGCAGCACATAGGCGGTAAGCGGTGCCGCAGCCTGTTTTGCCAGTGCCTGATAGGTGTAGGCCTGATGATCGGTTAGCACCGGATGCCAGGCAATGAATCGACGAGGTGTACTCATCACCCCCCCTGAATGAAGGCAGCAATATTTCTACCTGCCTGCGCTGGCGAACATTGATCGATGACAGCCTTTCTGCCCTGCCGTGCACACTGCTTTGCGTGAGCCGGATCTGCTGCTATGGCGCGTAATAGCTGTGCAAGTTGGGCAGGATCGTTGTGAGTCAGGTAGACGGCGCCTTCGCCCAGTACTTTACGTACATCGCTAATGTCTGTTGTCAGAACCAGCAGACCAGCATCCGCAAACTCAATCACCTTGGAGGGGAAGGTAGTGTCCGCCAGCGCGCCGCCGACCGGCTTCAGCGCCAGGCCGATGTCGCAGCGGTCAAGAATCTGCTGATACTGAAGATTGGAAACCCGGCCATGCACCTTCACAGCGACGGAACCGGTTTCGCCCGCTAGGTTTTCGAAATCAGTTTGGCTGGCGCCTTTACCAGTGATCTCGAAACGTAGCGGTCTGGCCAGCTCACCATCCTGACGCAGCTGCCGTATTGCCTCGATCAATATATGCGCACCGGTGTCATGATCCAGCGTGCCAGACATCAGAATCGTTACGGAGGTTTGTTGCCAGCGTGTCGATACGCTTGGGGTTGATGTGGTGCCATAGTAGCAGGTGGTCGGGCTTATCCGGGTTGCATCCCCAAGTGCGCTGCAGGCAAGCAAAGCCCCGTCGCGGCACAGGAGATCAAACACTGCGTTCAGTGATGCGCGCAGCCAGTTGCGCAAGGAGCGATGGCGTATCGTCTGGCCGAAAACTTCGCCGTCTTCCAGATCCAGCAGACAACGAAATCCGCTCAACCTAGCCATCAGAAGCGTTGGTAGGTAGGCGGTCATGCGGTTATAAAAAACCACGGACCGGTTTGACGCGGTAGACAGACGTAGCAGAGAAGGAATCAGGCCGAACAGTGAGATTACTTGCGACAGGATAGGCTTCTGCGAAAAAGGTGCGTACAGCACCGGCACGCCATTCACGCGTTTGACCGTGCGTTTGAAATAAGCCGTACCGTCCGGCCTGCCTCGCCCGAGACTCAATACATAGGCCCGAACTCCGGCTTTGCGCAAGGCCTGGCACAGCATGAATACCTTTCTTGATGCTGCCGGGCTATCGGTGGTGATGTTGCGTTGCAGACGGGTTGTGTCATCCAGCGCATTGCAGACAATGGCGATGGTGGGATGGCGCATCAATCGAGAGCCTGTTTCACCTTGGCAGGAACACCAGCCACCAGGCTGTTGGGCGGCATGCTCTTGGTGACTACGGCGCCAGCAGCGACGATGCAACCGTCGCCAATGATGACGCCACCAAGGATCAGGCTGTGCGCACCGATCCAGCAGCCATCGCCAATGGTGATGGGCTTGGCGGTACCCGTACCGGAGCGGCGTGAGGACGTGCCGACGACATGGCTACCCGGAATGAGCTCGACGCCAGGGCCAATGTCACAGCGAACTCCGATCCTGATGGTGACATCGGTATGGGTGTATATATTGGTTGCCGGACTCAGCCAGGTGTCGTCACCGATAATCAGTTGGCCACGCCCATAAATCCAGGCTCTGCCGCAATACTTAACGTTTTTGCCCAGGGTCACGCCGACCAGTGTCAACAGGAAATGTCGCAGCCCGAACAGGCGAGAGGGCGGGAGCACAAACAGCAGTGTGTTGATCAGATGTCTAAACATCGTTGTGAATTGGGATTTTGAGGCGGCTCACAGGGCCTTGGAGCTTGACGGCGCGCCCAAAATTGACGCGCCACTTTTACTCATAGATGCCGCCCCAGCAAAAAACTTGGCGCCCGATCCCGAATAATTTCGTAGGCGGTAAGGGTGACAATAGAAAATTCGAAAAATACCTTATCCACGTAATGAGCGCATTACCGAACCTTTTCTGTTTAGCCATACAAAGATCGAGTCAGCTTGGAGGCAGTGCCGCGCAGCCTTGCCAGCACTTAGGAAGAACGATGTCCGGAAGTTCGGGCAGGTTCTTTTCGTCCAGCGCATGCGGAAAGGTTTTCGCATATCCCGCAGCTTGGTTACGATCTTTACGCAAGAAAGTGAATTCCATAACGCTAGGGATTTCCAACTCGCCGAGCTTCAGAACTGGGGCGCAATTATTCGGGTGGATGTGAACGATATCAAAATACTTCGCAAGACGGTTGAAAACTGCCTCGATCAGCTCAACGCCAGAGATCGCGGCAAGGCGGTTGAGTCCATGGAACTCGACCACCAACACCCGAAAGCGACGAAGCACATCATCCGGTGTATCAAGAAGAACTGCATACTCAGCTCCCTCAATATCCATCTGCAGCAGCAAATCTGAATTGCCCGTTGCTTTGCGCTTAACCCAGTCTTGCAAAGTGATGAATACATCGTCGTTAGTAACCCCCAAAAACTTCTTTTCAAAGTCGAAATACGGGTTTTTCAGAGGAGGCCCGTCTACCGAGTGGTCCGCCATATAACTCGGTATGCCCCGCTCCGCCATCGCCAACTCAAAATTGGCAATCGCTGATACACCCGGCGAAAAGCACGCCTGAATACCAACAAAATCATCTGGCACTAGATAACCGCCATCACTATTACCACCCAAACGAACCAAAGGTTTGCTCGTCTCCCGCGGCGCAACTTGTTGCAAAAATTTCTTTAACCTCTTTGCATCAACCGTCCGCGAGACGTAATACCCCCGTCCCACCAAAAACTGAAGTACTGCCTGTTTTAGCGTGAATAAACTTTTCATAAATAACCTGTGTCGTTTAGTTTCTGCTGCTTTATTTACGATAAAGAGTCGCGTGCATCTATACATTACCGCAATCATCATAGTCGCGATTTGATTGGCTGCTGGCCAGACTAGCAGGAAAGGGGCACATTCTGGCAAGCCCCATCATCAGCCCGGCAATTCCAAATCAATGACTCCTACGCAACCGTTCACCAGAACTCGCAATTGCATAGGCCAGATACTTACGCATCAGTTGATTCAGGAAAGGAAGACCCCGTTTTAGATGGCGCAGATGCCCATTACGTCGGTACGCGATCACATAGGCAAGCGCAGCTTTGCGTTGTTGCAGATTGGTCAGCTGCTTTCCATCGGAACTCGGTCGTTCTCCAATGAGCGTTTTGATTGAATTGGTGAAAAGAACCTCTCGCACAACAGGCGCTATGCACAGCATGTGCTCAAAACGGGCCCCACTTTTATTTCGCTGCACTTCACGAAGCGCCTCAGCCCATGCCTCGAATGGAAAGATCATTCCCGACATATTGGTGGGAACATTTTCCCGCATCGTCAACCAGAAAAATTCATCCGACGTATAAGCGGCGGTTCGCTCCAGCACATGCGTGACTTGGTCGTAAAAACCGGCTTGGCAGCAGTGATAGGCTGGAAAGTAAACGACCTGTGGATCGACCGCCAAGGCAAACTCACGCTGAACAGCCTCATCGTCCGCCTCCGTCAGTATTCGGTCATCATGCGCCAGAAACATGATGGAGGAACCGGACTGGAACTGCCCTAGCATATTTTCCAAGGCGAACTGCCCATGCTCGGCGGCAGAAAGATTTTGCAACGTCCGGTACGTGGTGTATTCCCTCTTCAGCTTTCCATCTTTTTGCAGCGCGGAGAAAGTCTCGTAGTCTGCAGGATCGGAGCCATTGAAACTGATGATGATTTTCTCGAAAGGGATGGCCGACTCTTCAATGGACTGAATTGCCCCCAAGAAAAGCTCTCCGCCCTGGAATACCGGCAGAATAAGCGAGACTTTGCTAGATAATGGAACGGACATACTCTTCAATCTCTTTCAAATCAAGGGGTTTCAGCAATAGGGGGTGCATGTACGCCAAGGCGTGATCTGTAGTGCAGTTCTCGATCTCGGGATTGAAGTCACTGAACGGATTGAGATAGACTCCGACCGGTATGCATCCGGCCACCCAAGCTTCGGGCAACTTCTCGGTGTCATACCCATAGCCCGCAGAATTTTCTGGGCAGAACGCGTATTGGTATTGGCGCATTAGATCAAGCTTAGGGCCAGAAAATTTCTTGCCCATGCCACCAAAGCAATCGACACGCATCGTCTTTTGCAAGCTGCTAAGAAGCGCCGCACGTGGATAGTCCACATGCGAACCGACCGCAACGGCATAAGGCAGACGGTCGCTTTGCGCCTGCAAAGGCCTCATCAGTTCATCGATTTGGTAGAAACGCCCAAAGCGCTCGTAGACATTCTCACGGGGATAGGCAGGCCAATCGATGTAGTTGTACCAATATGGGAACCGGGCGCCTTTTGGATCGACCTCTTGCGGCCAAAAGGTCAAACGCGGAATATCCGATTTGACCAATAGGCGGCCCACCCAATTCCACCAATAGGGGCGGTCCAGGTTTTCATGGGACACGAAAAGCACCTTGGCCTGCCCCACGCCAAGCAACCAACGCAGAGTGGCAGAACCCGACTGTGACGAACGCCGAACCACTTTCTTCCACAAGTTCGCTGCCACCCATTTCAAGCGGTACGAAAGAGCCCCCACGGCATAGGGGTAGACGATCACCAGATCGGCATCTTGAAGCCGGTCAGTAACCTCGATCTCGCTTTGTGAGACTTTGGCGATGATTCGCAGAAGCAAGTCAGCCTCTCGCTCCCTCTGCGTCCCGTTCTCCCGGCCAAGAAATTTGATTTTCATTTATGGTCTAGGCGCGCTAGATGGCGAATCCGTTTTAAAGACAGTCATCGTCCTGGACGGCAACAGGATTTTTGAAATAAACCGGTGAGAGCGAGAACGATGAATTCACTGTTGAGTCATGCGAAACTGATTCAAAACACGCTAGGCGTTTTCAGTATTTTCCAATTAGGATGAGAAAAACCGTACCCCCACGCCGCGTGCATGAATGTAACCCCGGCAGTCTGAGCTGCGATAGCATCTTCTTCGCGATCCCCTACGTACACGGTTTTCTCTCTTCTCAAGCGTTGAGCTTCGATGATATGGCTGATGAGATCACTCTTCGAAGCTGATTCAGAGTCTAGTTCGTCCAGCGAATAGATGCCAACGAAATAGTGAGCCCAGCCGAAATGATCCACGATACATCGCGTGGGAATCGCCCTTTTATTTGTCGCTATGTACAAGCTACAACTAAGACGTTTCAGATCACTCAGCATCTGTTCCACACCAGAGTATGGAATCGTACGTCGATATCCGAGCGTGTCGTAATGCCGCTTGAACTCGGCGACAAGATTTCGCATGATCTGAGGCGTTTGATTACCTACCAAGGCTTGCAGGATCAGGGGCAAAGGCGGTCCAATGATCGACGAGTGAAGAGGTGCTATCGGATTCACCCCAACAGTGACAAACGCAACCTGCAACGACTCCAAGATACTAGGAGCACTATCGACTAGCGTGCCATCCAAATCAAAAACAACAGTATCAAAGGTAGAGTTCACGTTGTAAGCGCATGCGCTGTGAAACGGATGGCATTCTCTAAGCTGATACTGATGTCCAGTCCCAGCTCTTGCCGTGCCTTGACAATGCTGGGAATGTACCGGTTGCGGGCTATCACCGGGTCAGGCACACCCAGAACATGGACCTGCTTGCCCGGTGCCAACAGATCGCGAACGGTATACGCCAGATCCCGGATGCTCACTGAGTGGTCCGACCCCACGTTGTAGGCCTGTCCTGCGCGCCCACGTGACAACAAGACTAGCAGCCAGTGCGCCAGGTCGCGCTGGTCCATATAGGAGCGCAGCGGACTTCCATCCCCCTGGACGGTAATGCTTTCTGCTTGCATTGCATCGCGTATGAAATTGCCGATGGCAAAGTGGACGTTGAGCGGCAGATCTGGCCCTACAAAGGCAAAGCAGCGCGCCACCACGATGGGCAGACCATGGCTCTGCATATACAGCGCACAAAGATGCTCTGCCATGCGTTTGCCGATGCTGTAGGCCTGCACCGGGTTGAGCGGGTCGGGAATGGTGTGGCAGTGCTCGGGAATCTGCTCCATGTCCGGCGGCTGGCCGCCATATACACCGCCTGAGCTGGTCAGCAGGAAGCGGCTGGCACCGCTGGTTACCGCCAGGTCCAGCAGGTTGCGTGTGCCGTCCACGATCTGGTCAAGACGCTGCAGTGGCGTCAGCTGCGGTCCGGTGGTGGAGTCGGTTGCGGCGTGCAGCACGTGGGTGAAGGCCTGGCCGTGCGGCAGGCTAGCGGGGTCAAGCACGTCCCCTTTGACGAGGTGCAGCCAGCCGTGCGCCACCAGCGAAGGATGTTGCTCGGCAAAGCGGTTCGGGTCGCGTGAGAGCAGCGTTACCTTGGGGATGACCTGTCCCCGGCGCTCCCGATCGGCCCAGTGCCGCAGCAAGGCCTTGCCAAAGAAACCCGTTCCCCCTGTCAGCAGCAGTACCATGGGATTTCCAACATCATTCCTTGATGCAATACGCCGTAGGCGTCAGGCACCAGCCGAATTTCTGCAGCTTCACCCTGAGCTTGCGTTTTGAACAAAATTCGTCAAAAGCGGTTGCTTCCCCCCCCCAGGGCGGCAAGCCGTATTCGTCGAACACCACGACGCCTCCCGGAACGACCAAGTCCCACAGCTTTTCCAGCGTGTAGAGCGTTGGCTCGTAGAGATCAAGGTCGAAGTGCAGCAGGTTGATTCTCAAGCCCGGGGTGTCCGCGAGGAATTGGTCCATGGTGTCCTGTACGCGGCCTTTGATGAGGCGCGAGCGTTCGCGTGCCAGAATGTTGTCGGCGTTGCACAGCTCGGCCATGGCGAAGATCTCCGCCTCCACGCTTTGGGCGGACCAGCCGCCATCCTTTTTGTCGCTGGTCAGGTCATAGCCGGTGGCGCCGTCCTTCTCCGAGAAATCGGACAGACCCTCGAACGAGTCAAAGCCGTACACCTTCTTTGAGGTATCGGTGGGCAGGAAGATTTCGAGGAATTTGTGGAACGAGAAAAATGAAACGCCGCGTGATACGCCCAGCTCGACGATGCTGCCGGGCAAGTCCATGGTCATCTTGAACAGTTCGTAGTGCGCCAGATAGCGCGTCATCAGGATGCGTTTGGTATAGACCGGCCAATGCGTCAATGTGTGCAGGGTCGAGTGCGGATACTTTTGCTGCAGATCATCGAAACGCTCCCAGTACTGTTTGTCTTTTTCGGAATGAACGCCGTACATTTGCACCAGCGGTGCATCGTGTTTCTTCAAATCCCATATACTCATTTCTGATCTTCCTTCTTTAAAAAATCGACTTGGCTTGAATTGACGACGCCCGGTTTGTAGAAGTTTCTCCTGAACTCGGCGTCTGCCATGTCGGCGAACCGGAGTTGTATCGTGAACCTGGAATTAGCGGATGAGCTGACCGCTTCGGAGCGGTGCAACATGCTGAACTTGAACAGCAACGCATCTCCCGAGGATAGATCGCCCGTGACCGACTGGGCGTGCGCCGTCGGTATTTCATCATCGAGTACCACGGCATCGGCATATGAGTTGTACGCATTGCCGGCGCGCGTGGCGAAGACACGACCGTTCGTCCATTCGTTGGAAATGATCTCCAGGCTGCCGGTGCCTGCATGGATCGGTTCCACCGGAATCCACACGACCACCGCGTCTGGCGAACACACCGAAAACCAGTAATCCTGATGCCAGTCGAACAGGTACTTGTCCTCATCCTTGGAATCGATGCGGCAATTCACATCGACCAGTGCCGGTATCTGCATGCCGGCCACGTCGCGTAGCTGTGCCAGCACGCCATCGCTCACGGCTGCTTGATACACCGATGGCAGCCGCTTGAACCCGTTGTAGAACGCCCCCCCGAGGGCACGGTCGGTAGCTGTAAGGTAATTCCAGCAGGCATCCACGCTAGAGAAGTCTCTTCCCGTCAGTGCCCTTCCCATGGCGATCATCTCGCGCTTGATTTGGCCTAGCAAGACTGGAGCGAGCGCATTTTTGCAGATGGCATAGCCTTTGCCGGAAAAGTTGGCCTCGTCCTTCAATTTACCAGTCATGTCCTATCCTGTCTTGAGCGTCGGGTCCTTTGAAGCATATGCGGCTTTTGGTGTCCGTCGATTTGCCGGTTTCAGAGTGCCGTGGAACGTACTGCGGCGGCTTCGTCGCGGATCCGTTGCAGATGCTCCGGCGCCAGGAATGGGTGCATATCGTCGAGCTCCGGCGTGACGAACTTGCCATTTTCGTCCACCCGCGACTTGATGCGGGGCACGAATTCCTGGCGCGGGTCCACCACCACGTTGAGCAGCAACGGCCCGTCTTCCTGCAACAGCGCATCCATTCGACCTAGGTCGGCCTCGGTTTGAATGGTGGCTGCCTTGATGCCGTAGGCCTTGGCCACGGCTTCGAAATCAGGGAACTCCACGCCAGAGGCGGGAGTGGCGCCGATCGTGCGGCCAAAAAAGTTTTCGTGGGTCTGCCAGATGGACAGGTAGCCAGCGTTGTTCAGCACCACGACGACGACATTGCGCCCCGTGGTCTTGAGCGTCTGCAGCTCCTGGATGTTCATCTGCAGACTGCCGTCACCGGCAAAGCAGATTACGCGTCGCTTGTTGTCGGGTGTACCCGCAAACGACGCTCCAATTGCTGAGGGCAGGTCAAACCCCATGGAGGCGGAACCGGAGTTGCTGAAGAGGCGCTGGTTGGAGGTGAGATGGGCCATCTGGAACGGCAGGATACAGGCCGAGGCATTGCCGCAGGCAGCCACATCGTCATCGCGCATCTGGCGGAAGATGCGGTCCACCACCACGTAGGGGTTAAGCGGCGCACTGGGCTTTTGCACATGTTCGCGCCGTGCGTGGTAACGCTGGCCGATATCCCTGCACCAGGCGCCCCAGGAGGCATAGTTTGGTAGGCTCTGGCGTGCCAGCACCGCCTGCAGTGCGTGGATGAAGTCCTTGGCATCGGCCTGTACCCGCAGGTCAGCCTGTACCCCCGGCTTGGCCAGTTCGGCAGGATCCACGTCAACTTGCACGATCCATGCATTCTTGCCGAAGGAGTCCCAGTTGTAGCTGGTCTGGCGGATGTTCAGCCGTGAGCCGATGACTAGCACCAAGTCGGCGTTCTGCAGGCAGAAATTGCCAGCCCGCGTGCCGATGGTGCCGGGGCGTCCGGCAAACAGCGGATGATCCGAGGCAATGAGGTCGTGTGACCAGGCAGTGGCCAGGGGAATACCGGCCTGATCCACCAGCTGGCTCAGCAACTCGGTGGCACCTGCCAGGCGCACGCCCGTGCCGCACAGCAGCAGCGGGCGGTGCGACTGCTTGAGCCGCTCGACGATGGTCAGGCAGTCGGCTTCCAATCCGGTGTGCGGCGCAGGCGGAACAGGGTCTGGGTCGGGAATGCGCAAGGCTTCCTTGGATGACTGCACGTCCAGTGGTACGTCGATCCACACCGGACCGGGGCGTCCGCCAATGGCCAGCGAATAGGCTGTCGGCAGCACGGTCTGGACGTCGGCGGCTTCGCGTATGAGCGTGGCGCTCTTGCAGATCGACGCGGCCATGGCCACCGTGGGACCTTCCTGGTCGCCCAATTGGCGCAAGTCGGACAGGTCGTGAAAGGACAGGCAGGTCTCGCGCTTGACCTGCCCCGATATCGCGATCATGGGGATGGAGTCGGTGAAGGCGCCGAAGACGCCATTGAAGGCGTTGATGGAGCCCGGGCCGGTGGTGAGCATGACCACCGCCGGTTTGCCGGCAATGCGTGCATAGCCTTCGGCGGCCATGGCGCAGGCCTGCTCATGGTGCATGAAGGTGCAACGCAGGCCTGGGTGGCTGCCCAGCGCCTGGTTCAAGAACATGGAGCCTCCGCCAGTGACGGTGAAGACTTGCTCGATTCCCTGCCGCACCAGCCAGTCGGCGATTTGTTCCGCAACGGTCTTCATTTACAGGCCACGGTTCAGGATCAGGCTCTTGAGGCTATCGTTCTGGCTGTAGGGCCCGCTCACATGGTTGATAGTGAGAGGCTCATCGGCCTTGATGCCCGCCGAGAGCTGCTCCCCATTCATGACCTCGCGGCAAGACAGCTGACCCTTGCGCAGCGGGATGGCCAGGTAGAAGTCGCGCTCGAAGCTTTCCTTACTGAACACGTAACCGGGCTCCAGGTCCTTCCTGGCGTAGGCGCCCCGTACCAGTGCGTCCAGGTATTCGGTTTCCTTTTTGGAAATAATGCGCTTGGACTGGCTGCGGCCGCCGCACATTTCGGCGGCCTTGTGGAAGGCCTTGAACCAGGTGTCGCACTGCTCCGGCTTGGAGCAGTAGGTGGAAACCGGCACACCTTCATAGTCGATGTCGATATGGCGCTCCCAGCTGCGGGCACCCTTGCCGTAGGAGATCAGCATGGAAGAGTGCCAATCATGGTACTCGTGGGTGGACAGGCCGATCACATGGTTTGGATAGCGGTTCTTCAGGTAGTCGATCTGGTCGAGTTCGAGTTCACCGTCTTCAGAAGGGTACAGGGACACGCAGTGGTTGATGGCCAGCGGAATGTCACGCTTCTCGTAGAAACGCACCAGGTCGTCCAAATCCTTCTCGGAGGCGCCGCCGGTGGATACGATCGTGGGGCGACGGGTAGAGGCAATCTTCTCGATCAGTACCCAGTCGTTCATGTCGGAGCTGGCGATCTTGATGATGGGCATGTCGAATTCGACGCACAGGTCCACCGAAGCCTCGTCGAACGGCGTGGCCATGGGGATGCAGCTCAGGTAGCGGATTTCCTCCACCATGCGGGCGAAGTCGGTTCGGCTGAGCTTGGTGTCTTCCGTCTTCTTGATGTAGCGGTTTTCGGTGTTGCCCTTGAATTCGGGGTGGATGAATTCGTCCACGTCACGGAACTGCAGCTTAATGGCGGCCTTGACATTGTTATAGCGCACGATGGCCGCGTGGTCACGGATGATCTTGAGTCCGCGCTCCAGCTTGCCCCAGTGGTTGTTGGCCAGCTCCAGAACGAAGAAATTCTCGAAAAGGTCGCGGTCGCGTTGTGTGATGTATCCCATGAAATTTCTCCTGCATCCAATCAAAAGTTAACGCCCAGATAGGTCTCTATCTTGCGAGCCGCAAATTCCAGCATTTCCGGCGTGAGCGCGGGCTGTACTCCGATCCAGAACGTGTTGTTCATCACGTTGTCGGTATTCTTCAAATCACCGCTGACGCGGTACTTGGCCCCAACCATATAGGGTTGGCGGGTCAGGTTACCCGCGAAAAGCAGGCGGGTTCCCACCTTGTTTTCATCCAGATAGGTCAAAAGCTCCAGCCGCGAGACGGGCGCATTGGGCTTGAGCGTAATCGGAAAACCAAACCACGATGGGTCCGAATGCTCGGTGGCCTGCGGCAGGTTGAGGAACTCTTCGCAGTCCTTGAGCCGTTCCTTGAGGAAGGCAAAGTTCTTGCGACGGGCCTCGATGAAGCGCTGTGCCTTCTCCAACTGAGCTAATCCGCAGGCGGCCTGCATGTCGGTGATCTTGAGGTTGTAGCCTAGGTGGCTGTAGGTGTACTTATGGTCGTAGCCTTCGGGCAGATCACCCTGCTTCTGGCAGAAGCGCTTACCGCAGGTGTTGTCCTTGCCGGGGTTGCAGTAGCAGTCGCGGCCCCAGTCGCGAAAGCTCTCCGCAATAGTCTTGAGATCTTCTCTGTTGGTGAACACGGCACCGCCTTCGCCCATGGTGATGTGATGCGCCGGGTAGAAGCTCAGGGTGGCGATGTCACCAAAGGTGCCTACCATCTGGCCGCGGTAGGTGGAGCCCAGCGCATCGCAGCAGTCTTCCACCAGCCACAGGCCGTACTTTTTGCACAGAGCGGTGATGATGTCCAGGTTGAACGGGTTGCCCAGGGAGTGAGCCAGCATGATGGCCTTGGTCTTTGGGCTAATGGCCGCTTCGACCTTGGACGCGTCAATGTTGTGCGTGAGCGGGTCCACGTCAACGAAGACCGGTACGGCACCGAACTGCAGGACGGGGTTCACCGTGGTGGGGAAGCCCGCGGCCACTCCGATGACCTCGTCGCCTTGCTGGATAGCTCGTGCGCCCAGCTTAGGAGAGGTGAGTGTGTTGAAGGCCACGAGGTTGGCCGAAGATCCCGAGTTTACAGTGATCAGGTGCTTCACCCCGATAAAGGCGGCCAGCTTTTTCTCAAACTCGGCGTTGAAGCGCCCTGTGGTCAGCCAGCCATCCAATGAGGCGTGGACCATATTCTTCAACTCCGCCGCATCCAACAGCTTGCCCGAAGGCGGCACCACGGATGCGCCCGGCAAGAAGGGTTGCGGCTCAAGTGCAATGGCCGCATATTCACCGACCAGTTCGTCAATCTTGGCGCGCAGCGCTTGGGCTTTGGAGTTTTCCATATCGAACTTCTTCAGGTTCACGACACCGCTATACGGGTCTGATAGTCATTAATTTGCTTCAGCGTGTAAGCGCGCATATCTTGCCCTGCCAGCGCGGCACGTACCCAATCCACCGTAAGCTGCAAACCAGCCTCCAGATTGAGTACTGGGCGCCAGCCCAGTCGATGCGCAGCCTTGGACACATCGAGTCGGAGCAAAGAGGCTTCATGCGGGTGATGGCCCCCATCCACACGCCACACGGCAGAGTCACCCCACTTCGCGGCCAACTGACGCACGATCCACTCCACGGGCTGTGCATCGTCTTCACGCGGACCAAAGTTGAACGCCTCGGCATAAGCGGCGCCGTCTGCGAAGAGTCGCTCGGCCAGCGTCAGGTAGCCGCGCAGCGGCTCCAGCACATGCTGCCAGGGGCGCACCGCATGCGGGTTGCGAATCATCACAGGCTTGCCGCGCGAAAAAGCGCCCAGGATGTCGGGCACCAAGCGATCTTCGGCCCAGTCGCCACCGCCGATCACGTTACCAGCACGCGCCGATGCCAAGGCTACCTGGTGCTGCGCATAGGTATTCGCGTTGAAATAGGAGTTGCGGTAAGCGCCCGTCACCAACTCTGCACAGCCCTTGCTGCTGCTGTAGGGGTCGTAGCCTCCCATGGCTTCATTCTCGCGGCAGGGCCACAACCATTCTCGGTTCTCATAGCACTTATCCGTAGTCACATTCACCACGGCACGCACGCTGTGACACTGGCGCACCGCTTCCAGCAGATGAACAGTGCCCATGACATTCGTGGAATAGGTTTCCACAGGATCAATATAGGAGCGACGCACAAGGGGTTGCGCAGCCATGTGGATCAGGATATCCGGCTCGGCCTCGCGAACCGCTGCGATGAATGTCGCGCTGTCGCGGATGTCGCCAATGATGGAGCGCATACCACGGACCACATCGGCCTTCTCAAACAAACTGGGCTGCGTCGGAGGTTGCAGAGCGTACCCCGTGAGCTCCGCTCCCAACTGCTGCAACCAGAGACTTAGCCAGCCTCCCTTGAAGCCCGTGTGCCCAGTCAAGAAGACGCGCTTGCCGCGCCAGAAGCTTGGCTTCACGCCCAAGCCTTCCATGGAGCCTGTCCGCTTTGCCACAACTCTTCCAGATGAACTTTGTCTCGCAGTGTGTCCATCGGTTGCCAGAAGCCATGGTGCTGGTAGGCAGCCAACTGCCCCTGCTTGGCCAGGGTTTCCAGCGGCCCACGCTCCCAGATGCAATCGTCCCCATCAATCAGATCAATCACTGAGGGGGAGAGTACGAAGAAGCCGCCGTTGATCATGCCGCCATCGCCTTTGGGCTTTTCCTGAAAACTGGCGACCTTGTCGCCGTGCATGTCCAAGGCGCCAAAGCGCCCTGGAGGCACCGCAGCAGTGAGTGTCGCCGCGACTTGGTTCTTTTCGTGGAAGGCAATGAGACGCCCGATATCGATGTCACCCACGCCGTCGCCATAGGTAAAGCAAAAAGCTTTCTCGCCCGCAAGGTAGGAGGCCACGCGCTTTAACCGACCACCCGTCATGGTATTTTCACCCGTGTCCACCAAGGTGACACGCCAAGGCTCGGCATTGCGTTGATGCACCTGCATGCTGTTGTTGCTCATGTCAAAGGTCACATCGGACATATGCAAAAAGTAGTTGGCGAAATATTCCTTGATGACATAGCCCTTGAAGCCACAGCAAATCACAAAATCATTCACGCCGTAGTGCGAATAGATCTTCATGATGTGCCAAAGAATGGGCTTACCGCCGATTTCAATCATCGGCTTGGGGCGCAGGTGGGTCTCCTCCGAGATACGCGTCCCCAATCCACCCGCCAGAATTACTGCTTTCATCGTAGATATTCCAACTCTTTAACTTGCACTATCTGCACTTCCGATAATTTCTTGATAGCTTCCGACACGCTTGATCTTGCCGCCAGCAAGCTCCACGATCTGTGAACACTCACGCAGTGTGGATAACCGGTGTGCCACCATGATGATCGTCAGTTCTTGATCCAGCCCCTCGATTGAATCCATGACCGCGCGCTCAGTGCTCGAGTCCAGAGCGCTCGTAGCCTCATCAAATACGATGACATTTGCAGTTTTATAAAGCGCCCGCGCAATGCCTATACGCTGACGCTGTCCACCGGACAAACGAACGCCACGCTCTCCAACCATTGTCTCGTATCCTCGCGACCAAGTCTCGATGGAATCCGCAATCTGCGCCTTTTTCGCGGCAAGCCTGACTCGCTGGTGATCAATAAGATGAAGTGGAACTCCAAAGGCAATATTCTCTGCAACCGATGCATCGGTCAGAAAAATCGATTGAGGCACATGTGCAATATGCGCTTGCCATGCCCTGCCGTTTTTCTTCGAGACGGTAAGGCCATCAACCGTTAAGCAGCCCTCGGTCGCACTCAACAACCCCATCAAGATATCCAGCAAAGTGCTCTTTCCGCCTCCTGTGGCCCCGATAAAACCCACTCGCGCGCCTTTGGGAATCGTCAAGGAAACGCCCTGTAAGACCCAAGGCAAATCATCCGCATAACGGAATCCGACATTCTCAAAAGAAATCTGTTGATGGAATTCGAGCGCCGGCGCCTGAGGTTCCTGGAGATGATCGGGTAATGGCTGACGCAAAAGTTCCAGCACATCGGCCAACATCGCACGACCACTTTGCAACATGGACCAACTCGAATAGCCGTATTGCAACACCGGCAGCATACGCTGCGCACCCAAAGCCAATGCACCGAGGACAGGGATGGTCGACTGGATGCCCCCCGGCCGGCCAGCCAGCAAATAGGCCAGAACCGCGATCATTGCCATTCCCCAAGCTTCAACGATGAAGCGAGGAACTCCCCCAATGATCACGATATTGGATTGGGCTCGACGAAGACGCCGATCCGAGTTTTCGTAGATCGTGCAATAGAACGCTTGAGTGCCATCAAGCAGAACGTCACGAATTCCGCCCAGAGTCTCCTGCAATGCCTTGATCACTTTCGCCTGTTCACGACTGATCATTTCGCTGTCGCGACGCAGATTGCGCCTTGAAAGCAGCATCGCAAGCGCATAAATCCCGCCAAAACCAACAATAGCGAGAAGAGCGACATATGGCTGCAACCAAAACAAGGTTGCGAGTATGGTGACCAGCATCATGGCCGAACTCAGGATCGCTAGACAGGGAAGTATAGTGTTGTTGACAATGCTATTGGCCTTGGAGGTGATGCCGACAATCACCTCACTTGAGTTGCGCGACAGATGAACTGCGTAGGGCTGATACAAGTTGCGTTTGTAGATTCCACTACTGAAATCAGAACCTATCGCATGGCTTAAGCGCGCCTGAGTCCAATGTAACAAAACTCTCAGCCCCCCTGAAAGTACCGCCGCGATGGCAAACAACACCGTCAACGGTAGCAGCAATTGATTGGGTTCCGTCAAACCAAAGAGACGTATCAAGGGCTGCATGACGCGATGGCCGTAAACCCACTCCGGGGATGTCAGCATACCCAAGAAAGGCAGTACTGCGCCAATACTCATGACTTCGGCAAATGAAGTCAACACCATCAAGGCAAGGAGAGCCGAAAGCTGAAACCTTCGCCGAGTTGGAATATACGACCACAGACTAAGCAGCAAATTGAATGTTGAGATATGCGTCATCGGATTGCTTAAGTGCCCGAATCGATGGTTGTGACGGTCGCCATCTTTGGAGCGGCGATGATGACGTAGTCGGCCCCCACATAGGCTTTGCGTTTATCGAGTGTGGCGCGGAAGTTAAGCGTCTTGCGTTGCAGGTAGTCTTCGATCTCGCCATCCTCGAACGGAGATTGCTTGCGGTTGAACTTTCCCACCTTGACGGCGTCGATGTCCAGCGCCACCACTTCGTGGCGCTGGACCAGCAGCACAGCCATCGACAGGCCGACGAAGCCCGTATCGGCGATGGGAATTTTCATTCGACGCTGACGCTCACTGGATAACCATTGGCTTTTAGTAGTGAATTGCGTTGAGCTTCTTGAAGGTCGCTGGCAACCATTTCATGGCACATCTGCTGCACTGTAATTTCCGGCACCCAACCCAGTTTCTGCTTGGCCTTGCTTGGATCACCAAGCAAAGTTTCAACTTCGGTGGGGCGAAAGTAGCGGGGGTCAATACGAACAATGGTCTGACCGACCTGAAGGGCTGGACATTTGTCGCTCACTATTTTTTCAACGATGGCGACTTCGCTAACGTCTTGACCTTCAAATTTCAGGGTAATACCGAGCTCCTGTGCGCTCCACTGGATGAACTGACGCACGCTGTATTGCACGCCGGTGGCAATGACAAAGTCTTCCGGCTGTTCTTGTTGCAGCATCATCCATTGCATGCGAACATAATCTTTTGCATGCCCCCAGTCCCGCAACGCATCCATGTTGCCCATGTATAGGCAATCTTCCAGCCCTTGAGCAATATTGGCCAACCCACGCGTTATCTTGCGAGTGACAAAGGTTTCGCCGCGGCGCGGGCTTTCGTGGTTAAACAGAATACCGTTGCAGGCATACAAGCCATAGGCTTCGCGGTAGTTCACCACGATCCAGTACGCATACAGCTTGGCCACTGCGTAGGGGCTGCGAGGGTAAAAAGGCGTGGTTTCCTTCTGCGGCGTCTCTTGCACCAAGCCGTATAGCTCAGAGGTTGAGGCTTGGTATAAGCGTGTTTTCTTCTCAAGCCCTAGGATACGAATGGCCTCTAACAGGCGCAGTGTGCCGATTGCGTCCACGTCGGCGGTGTATTCGGGGCTTTCAAAGCTCACGGCCACGTGACTCATGGCGCCAAGGTTATAGATCTCATCAGGCTGCGTCTCTTGCACGATGCGGATGAGGTTGCTGGTGTCACTCAGGTCGCCATAGTGAAGCTTGAAGCGAGCGTTTTCAATGTGAGGATCTTGGTAGATATGGTCGACCCGTTGAGTATTGAACAGACTAGCGCGGCGTTTGATGCCGTGGACGATGTAGCCTTTTTCAAGCAGAAATTCGGCTAAGTAAGAACCGTCTTGCCCGGTGATGCCCGTGATGAGGGCGACCTTAGGTTTTGTTGTCACAGCACTCCCCTTCAACCTCGAGTAGCGAATTTGTCTAAAAAATCTTCGTAAGCGGCTTTTAGACCGGACTCCAGTCCCATTTGAGCTTTCCAACCAAGCGCGCTGAGCCGCGAACTGTCCATGAGCTTACGAGGCGTGCCGTCAGGCTTTGCTGGGTCAGTATGGATGGGGCCGGTATAGCCCACGGTGCGTGCTACCGTCTGGGCCAGTTTCAGTATGGTCACGTCTTCCCCGTAGCCAACGTTAATATGGCTGAGCATGGGCTGGGTGTGTTGCTCGTAAGTGGCCTTGGAGATGTTCATCACGTGCACGCTGGCAGCGGCCATGTCGTCCACATACAAAAACTCGCGCTGAGGGTTGCCCGTGCCCCAGATGGTGACGTGGGGCGCTTGGTTAACCTTGGCTTCGTGAAAGCGGCGAATGAGCGCCGGAATGACGTGGGAGTTTTCCGGGTGGTAGTTATCGCCCGGGCCGTAGAGGTTGGTGGGCATGATACTGCGGTAGTCCACCCCGTGGCTTTCGCCATACTGGCGGTTGTAGCTTTCACAAAGCTTGATACCGGCGATTTTGGCAATGGCGTAGGGCTCGTTGGTAGGCTCCAGCGTTCCGGTAAGTAGCGCATCCTCTCGCATGGGCTGGAGGGCAAGCTTGGGGTAGATGCAGCTGGAACCCAGGAACAGCAGTTTTTGGACGCCGTGGCGAAATGCCACTTCGATGACGTTGGCCTGCATCATCAGGTTCTGGTAGATGAATTCGGCCGGGTAGGTGTTGTTGGCGAGAATACCGCCCACTTTGGCTGCGGCCAGATATACCTGGTCGGGCTTCTCTTTCGAGAAAAAGGCTCGCACGGCAGCTTGGTCGGTGAGGTCGAGTTCGGCGTGCGTGCGGGTGAGAATACGATCGACCGGGTGGCCTTGGGCCAGCAAATGGCGCATGATGGCCGAACCCACCATGCCACGGTGGCCGGCGACGTAGATTTTGGGATGAACGCTCATGCGTTGGTTCTACCGTAGGTGTCTTGAAACCGGACGATGTCGTCTTCGCCCAGGTAGCTACCCGATTGCACTTCGATGATTTCGAGCGGAATGGTGCCGGGGTTGGCCAGGCGATGCACTTCACCCAGTGGGATGTAGGTGGACTGGTTTTCAGTCAGTAGCAGCACCTTGCTGCCATTGGTGATTTCAGCCGTGCCACTCACGATTACCCAGTGCTCAGCACGGTGGTGGTGTTTTTGCAGGCTGAGGCTGGCACCAGGCTTGACCTGAATGCGTTTGACTTTGAAGCGGCCGCCTTCGTCGATGCTGTCGTACCAGCCCCATGGGCGGTGGACCTTGCGGTGCAGGGTGTGCTCTTCGCGCTTTTGCTGCTGCAGGGCGTTGACGATGTACTTCACATCTTGGCTGCGGGAGCGATCGGACACCAGCACGGCATCGGGCGTTTCCACCACTACCAGGTTTTCAACACCCACCACAGCAACCAGGCGACTGGTGGCATGCACCAAGGTGTTGCTGCTATCGGTGGCCAGCACGTCGCCCACATGGGCATTACCCTGTTCGTCTTTGGGCAATACGCTCCACACAGCGTCCCAAGCGCCCAGATCGCTCCAGCCCGCGTCAAGCGGGGCCATGCGGATTGGGAAGCGGCTGCCTGGGCACCGCTCCATGACGGCGTAGTCGATGGAGTCACTTGGTATGGCGGCAAACTCGGCTGCACCAGGCCGAACAAATGCGGCATCGGTGCTGCGCCGGACCCAGGAGGCGCGGGTGGTCGCCGCAATGTCGGGCCGGAAACTTTCGATGGCTTGGAGCCAGACGGACGCCTTCAGCACGAACATCCCGGCGTTCCAGTAATAGTTGCCCTCAGCCAGGTACTGCCTGGCGGTGGCTTCATCGGGTTTTTCGACAAACCGCTCGACCACCAAGGTAGGTGTGGAGCCAACAGCGGCCTGGATGTAGCCGTAGCCGGTCTCTGGGCGGTCGGGGGTGACACCAAGAATCACGATGGTGCCCTCTGCCACCTGACTGATGGCGTCGTGCATGGCACCATTGAACGCCCCGGCGTCTGCTACGGTTTGGTCCGCCGGCGTGACGACCAGCACGGGGTCTTCGCCGTTTTCCATGGCGGCTAGCGCCGCTAGGGTCAACGCAGGTGCGGTGTTTCTGCCCTCGGGCTCCAACAGGGCTGCCCCCGGTTCAACACCGATTTCGCGCAACTGCTCCAGCGCCAAAAATCGATGTTCCTCGTTGGTGACTATCAAAGGAGCGCCAACGTCAACGTGCTCGCACGAAAGGGCCATCAAGCGTTTTGCCGCGTCTTGAAAGAGGCTTTCTTTTCCTGTCAGGCAAAGAAATTGTTTTGGAAAGCCAGCACGCGAAAGCGGCCAAAGCCTAGTGCCAGAACCACCACAGAGGATTATAGGCATCACCTTGATCATGCCGGTCATAGAGATTTCCCCCCGATCTCCGACTTCAATTCATCAATTTCCCGCTGCAGCACCTCATACTCCGCCACTTTGCGCTTCAGAAACTCCGCCGTCAGCTTGGATTTCTCCGCCACCCCGGCTGGCGTGAGTAAATAGGCATAGCGCAGCTTGTTATGGCTCAGACTGAAGTTCTGCATCTTGACCAAGCCCTTTTCAACCAGGGCCTGGAAGCAGAAATTGATCGTACCAAGCCCCACACCCAGATCCTTGGCCAACGCACGCTGACTTACCTGGGGCGTCTGATGCAAACGGCGCAGGACTTCGAACTGGATTTCCTCTTGGAAACCAGCCAATTTCTGTAGTGGGGATACGAGGCTCAAGGTGGTTTTGGCACGCTACCGCCGTGCCGTTTCACGATCAGCAAGCGCGTTCAGCGGGTTTTAGCAGGGGGTCCGGAGCAATAAAGTGCGGTAAAAGATACTGCCGCAAGTTCGACTGACGAACGTCATTGTGCCACACCGTCATGACTTTGAGAAAGGTTTTTTGCCAAACAGGCAATAACGAGGCAAATTTATCAACTCGCCTTGCGCAAACTGGCCGGTGCGACACGCACGGCCACGGGCTTGCTCAAAATCTCGATCAGCACCATGACCCGCCGCTCGCCATCGGCCATTTGGTAAATGCCTTCGATGCCCGCGAACGGAGCTACCGTGAGGCGCACGCGCTCGCCCGGCTTGAACAAGCGTTCAGGCTCAGTCTGAACCGACGCTTCCTGTGTTCGCAACAGTTCGATCAGGCCATCATCTACCCGCGCCGGTTCGATTCCGAAGCTGACAAGGCGACTGACGCCCTTGGTCGAACGGATCGGCGCCCAACTCTTGGCCGTGTCGCCCATGCCCAGTCGGATGAACAGGTAACGTGGAAACAGGGGTTCGTCTGCCACCGTCAGCAGGCCCTGGCGGAGCTTCTCAGAAGGAATCGTCGGTAGGTAGCACTGATAACCCTGCCGGTGGAGGTTGTCCAAGGCGCACTTTTCCTGTCTGGGCTTGGTATGAACGAGATACCAGTTCATCGCCACCTCCGAAGGTTATCTTTATTGTCAGCATTTTACCACTCGGTATTGCAGCGCGGCAATGACATTTCCATCGGTCATTTCATCTGGGTTTTCTATTCGGTGGCAGATTTGCCTTCCTTGTCTTGGGTTTCGGTGTCATTTTCGGAATTGGGAGGCGTGGTTTCTGCAGCTGGTTGGTCGTTGCTGTCGGGGTCGTCTTCAAATTCGCCATCGGCCTCCAGTTGCTGCTGCACCGCCTCTTCCATGCTCACGGTGTTCACTACCAGCTCGAAATGCTCCAGGATTTCGGGTTCGTGCCGGGTGATGTAGCTTTTGACGGCATCGTTGCCGAGCAGCTTGGTCAGGTAGCCCTTGGCCACGACCAGGTTGAGCAGGTCGGAGCCGTAGTTTTCTTCGGCGTCCTTGTACTGGGTCTGGACCTGGCTCATTTCTTTTTCGAGCTTGACGATCTGCTCGATGGGCGCCAGTTGCTTGTCGCGCTCGGTGGGTTTGAAGTCAGTGCGCTGCTCAGGGGGCGTGGCCTTGAGCAAGGCATCGGCGTGCGCCACCGTGATGGTGTTGCTGGCGACCATCAGTTCCACCGCCTCCACCTGCCGGGCCGCTTTCATATTGCGCAGCACTCGGGTTACGTCCGGGGTGAACTGCTTGTCTTGCAACCGGGCAATCGCGTCCGGGCAGATGCCTTCGAGCAGATTGATCCGCCGGTTGATGGAACTCAGGTTCACCCCAAAGGCCCGGGCCAGGCGCTCCTTGCTCACCCCGCGATCGATGGCGCGGCGGATCATA
>ERZ650308.298-NODE-298-length-26450-cov-5.437545_pt1 | contig 26450 bp, 23 predicted proteins | sample MGYA00376244_ERZ650308 | MGnify/ENA primary metagenome ERZ650308 (study PRJEB26733, sample SAMN07839295) | wastewater metagenome | biome: small river; feature: stream; material: water | place: USA: North Carolina | collected 2016-04-26 ... | reverse complement strand
GCAATTGTAGGAGAGTTTGGCGTGCAAACCGAAGCATTATTAGACATTGTTTCTGGAGCTGTAGAGCCTTCTGGATTATTGCCTTTGCAAATGCCAATAGACATGACTACAGTAGAAAAACAATTCGAAGATGTCCCACACGATATGATTCCGTATCAAGATACAACTGGAAATGTGTATGATTTTGGATTTGGATTAAACTGGAAAGGAGTCATTAAAGACGCCCGTACAGAGAAATATAAAGTAATAAAATAATTAAACAGATGAAAAAATCACTATGCGCAGCGGTATTTCTAATTAGTATTCTTGCAAACGCACAGCAAACCCTAAGTGGAAAAGTTGTAAACTACAAAAACAAACCCTTGATGGGTGTCAAAATATTTGTGGACTCAACCGACACAAATGTGGAAACGGATAAAGAAGGATTGTACAACATCGTGTTACCTCAAAAAGTGAAATCGATCAAAGTATATTCCAAAAAATACGGTTGGTTGAGCAATGACTATACTATTGAAAATAAAATGGATTTTATGTTTTTGGATGCTGATAAATCAAAAAAAGAAAAGAATACGGCGGTGGGTCAATCCATCAGTACAGAAAAAGATAAAAACACGGTTATTTACAGATCGATTTATGACATGATACGAGGTAGGATTGCAGGGGTTATTGTGCAACCCGACAATACCATCATCATTAGAGGAATAAGTTCGATAAAAAACAACGCTGAACCGCTTTTTGTTGTGGACGGTAATGTGGTTTCGAGCATTGATTATATTGTGCCAAATGAGGTAAAAAGCATCGCTGTCCTGAAAGATGCAGAAGCCTCTATATATGGATCACGTGGGTCAAATGGTGTGTTGGTAATTACCACAAAAAAATAATTTCGTTCATGTATCATCCCCATAGTATGTCATTTAATACAAATCAAAAAGCACTTCTTTCTTTATTTTTTTTAGGGATTGTTTTTTGCAGTTCAATATTCGCACAAGAGCAAATTAAAACACGTAGTTTTTCAGGAGCCATTACCGTAACCAATAACGGGATCTCCTTATTACCCACTTTTACGTTAGGAAAACCTGCCGCTATTTTTGATTTTGCCGTAAAATCAAAAAAGTGGAGCTTTGAACCCCAATTGCGTTTTTCATTAGAAGGAAAACCTTGGACGTTTGTGTTTTGGGGAAGATATAAAGTGATAGACGAGGCTAAATTTCAATTGACCGTAGGAGCCCATCCAGCTATTGCGTTTAAAGAAGAAAATATGCTCAATATGTTGGGAACTCCTAAATCTGTAATTACTGCATACCGTTATGCTGCAACAGAAATTGTTCCTAATTGGAAAATCAAAAAAAACGTTAGTGTAGGGTTGTATTATTTAAACACCCATGGAATTGATGAAGGAACAACACACAACACACATTTCGTTACCTTAAACTCTACGCTTTCAAAAATAAAAATAGTTCCAAACACCTATTTAAAATTCCAACCTCAAATTTATTATTTAAAAATGGACAACAAACAGGGCTACTATGCTAGTTCTACGTTCACCTTAAATCATGCTAAATCACCTTTTTCGATTTCGTCTATCCTAAATAAAAAAATCCATACTAATCTTACTGGAGACGATTTCATTTGGAATGTTTCTTTGGTTTATAGTTTCTAATAAAACAAAAAAGGGCTTTCAAATGAAAGCCCTTTTTTTATTCTGAAGCCATAATTTCTTTAACAGCCAATTCGTAATTTCGAATGTTTTTGGTTTTATTTATTTTTTTGAGCACCTTATGTGGATTTGAAAAAATAACTGAAAAATACTCCCACAAATGGTGCATTTTTAATAAAATGTGCGCGGGTCCCGACAGAGATTGACTATACCCTTCATACAACGTATCGTGAAAAGCACTAAACAATTCCATTTTATTACTTGGATATTCAGTAGTATCTTGTTTGATCATACTTGGCAAAAAAGGATCTGCAATCAATCCTCTGCCAATCATCCAATGATCAATACTTGGAAAACGCGCTTGCATTTCTCTGAACTTTTCTACCGAAGTTATGTCTCCATTGTAGTATAATTTGTGTTTCGTATTTTCAATGCATTTCTGAAAATCATCCAAAAGCACACCTCCTTTATACAATTGCTTTCCCAATCGAGCATGTATGGCAATATTTTTTAATGGATATTGATCCAATATAGGAAACGTGTCTAGTATTTCTTGAGCGTTTTCATATCCTAAACGCATTTTCATGGAAACTATAATATCGGTCTCCGAATGTGCCCTGTCTAAAATAGTATTGATTTTGTCGGTTTGACAAATCAGCCCAGAACCCATTCCCGATTTGGTTACCATAGGATACGGGCATCCCAAATTCCAATTCAATTCTTTATACCCTAATGATTTGACATAGTTCGCTACAAATAAAAACTCGTCGGCATCATTTGTGATCACTTGCGGAATTACTTCTAATCCCAAATTGTTTTCGGGCAACAAATCGCGTTCATAAGAGGATTTGATTACCATTTTTCCATTCAGTCGGATGTAAGGCGAATAATAGGTGTCAATTCCACCAAAATAATGGTTGATTGCATTACGGAAGCGAAAATCGGTAAATCCTTGTAAAGGGGATGAAAGTAGTGTGAAATCCATTCGGTTTAATATTGTTCAAAGATACAATTGTTTTTTTCGAAAAAACATGAAAAAAGCCCCATTGAAAATTCACAAAGGGGCTGTTTTTTTATTGATTGTAATCTTTTTAGAAGGTCGTATTCAATGACAATGAAAGTCCAGAGCTTTCAGGCACAAATCTACAAACACCGCCTACACAAACCAATCCGCCTCTCTGACGGCCATAATTTAAAGCAATACGCGTAGCATTCTTTCTAAATGATCCTCCAAAATTATAGTAATGGTATCTCTTTTCTGGGTCTGAATTCCCATAATTGTACATGTCTGTCAAGAACATGGAGAATTTAGAGTTTAAATTGAACTCCATCGTTCCACTTGCCCAATTTTTTTTGTCTGCATCGGCCCACATGTGCTCTGCTTGCACTCGAATCGATTTTGAAGTATTAAATTTATAAGTGGCATCCGCTCCCAAAATATTCGTTTTCACAATCTCTCCTCCTACCAAGTATTTTTTGTTGTAATACTGATTGATGTACACAAAATTCCCCGACCATTTATCGGTTAATTTTTTTGTGATTTCAAGGTTGTAATCGGTGAAATATTTTTCTCCAAAGCCAAAGAAATCGGTCTTATAATCTCCAGGGAAATAGCTATAATATCCTGATAAATTATTCCATGAAGCCATATTTATTGCAATTTTTGTCCCGTACTTTCCTCCAAAATTTGATCCTTTTTCAAAATTGTAAAAGAAATCAAACTGACCTCCTATTTCTCCTGATTTTAAGATGGTTGGATCTGGAAAATCGACTTTAGACTGGGCTTGAAAAACATAAATATTAGCCAAATTATAATGGTGTTGCTTGGTTAACGCCGGAACATAATTCATGATTTTATCATTATAATTCACACTAGAAGATCCTCCATTTTCGGAGTATAATTCTGGTTTTCTTTCCGAATAAAAACTCATGTTTTCCATACGTCTTAGAGAAGCGTCAAAACCCATCCCTTTTTTGGAATATCCAAAATTAACCAACAATGCATTTCCTGGTTTAACAAAATTATTATCGATTTGATTGATGACAATAACAGCATCTTTAGATTTGAAATCAAACTCAGAATTAAGGTAAAACGACTGATGTGAAAAATTAATTCTTCCAGCAAAAGCATTGGTTAAATTTGAGAAATTTTGATTGGTAATTTCTGGATTTTCATACCTACCTACATACGTTAATCCCATTGCAAATTCCGATTCGTTCCATTTGAATAAGTCGGTCAGTGCAAACTCTGAATCCAATCCATAAATAGAACCTTTCGACACTTCAAATCCACTTCTTTGTTGCCCGTATACCCCTTTCAAAGTAATCGAATTGGTTGGTTTGTAAACGACACGACCTCCTCTAAGAGCATTATTTATTCCTAATGAACGGTCTTCCCATCCTCTAAAAAGCAAACCACTTCCAAATTGTTCGTAGAAATACCCAGCAGTCAATTCGATCTTTTTGGTTTTATACTGAAGATAGTAAGTGGCTACGTTGGTCCCTTTAAATTTTGGATTATAATTCAATAAAGCATTTGATTCATATGCTTCTGCCTGAACTCCTGCAGTCCATTTGTTGTAATTATAATTCAAAAATAAATAACTGTTTGATCTTACTGGATTATCTGGATGCGTAACATGTAAACCGGTATCGTTCAAATACCATTGCGAATTGGTCTCAAATCCACCAAAAAATGAACCTTGTTTTTCTTGCGAAAAGCCACCAATCGTGAAAATTAGTGCAAATAAATAAATGTATTTTTTCATGTTATAATGATTTTAGTTTGGCGAATAATTCTTCTTCAATTCCAGGCACATAACCGTTTTGGATGTGCACAATAATACCGTTTTTAACTACAATAGTATACGGAATATTTACAATTGACAAGGCGCGTTTAAAGTCTTGATTTACATCCAAAAGCACTTTGTATTCCCATCCTTTTCCATTTACAAGAGGTTTCACTCTTTTTTGGGTTCTAGAATCATCGGTTGAAACAGCAATTATTTCAAAGTTAACGGTTTTTTTCCATTCTAATTGAATATCGTTTAACTCATCCAATTCATTAATACATGGGGAACACCACGAAGCCCAAAACGAAAAAACATAGAGTTTATCCTTTTCATTAAAGGATTCTTTTAGATTAAAATTTTCGTTGTTGATGTCTTTTAATGAAAGATTTGGTAGTTCTTTTTGCGAAAAAGCAAAATTCACAAAAACCAGTGCTAAAACAAGATATTTTTTCATTTAATAAAATTTTATATGCAAATAAATAAAAAAATCTAGGCATAATATGAAAAAATTTTATTTATTTGTTAAACTAAATTTAATAACACCATTATTATGAAACAATTACGCATTTTACTGTTGTTTATAGCAACAATTACCCTTTTTTCATGTTCATCTGGTTCTGATGAAGGTACTGGAGGAGGAGGATCATCATCTACTGCCTATACTTCTTTAACGATGATAAGTACTAAAACTACAGTTGCTGTAGGCGATTATATTACTTATGTTTCAAAAGGAAACAATACAACAGATGTTTCTTCTCAAGCAAAATTATACATTAACGGAGCTTTACAAATTGGAAACATCGTGCAAATGAATACAGCAGGTACCTTTGATGTATACTCAACTTATGTTAACTCTAATAACGTAACACTTACTTCAAATACCATTCAAGTAAAGGTTCTAACTCCTATAAATTATACCAAAAGAGTACTTGTAGAAGATTTTACTGGAACATGGTGCGGATGGTGCCCTAGAGTTTCTTATGGCGCTGAACAAGTAGTTGCTCAAACTGATAAAGCAGAAATAGTTGCTATTCACCAAGGTTCTGATCCTTATAACATTAGCACAGGAAGTTATAGCGTAACAGGATATCCAACAGCTAATTTAAATAGAACTACCACTTGGGAATATCCAGAGCCAAGCAATGTGAATCAAGTTGTAGCGCTTACAAATGGTACAAATCCAAAATTAGGTGTGGCAATCAATTCAACTTTGGCAAATGGTTCGATCAGTGCTGATGTGAAAGTGAAATTTGGTTTTGACTTTACCAACCTAAAATTGGTAGTTTATGTAGTTGAAAACGGATTGATTTATAACCAAACCAATTACACTACGTACTATGGTGGCGGATCAGTAATCCCAAATTTTGTACACAATCACGTATTAAGAAAAATTGTTACAGATATTTCTGGTGATGTTATTACAGGTAACACCAATCAAAACGATGTTTACACGAAAAACTTTACATTCGCAGTGCCGTCTAACGTGTCAAATTCTGCGAACTTAGATATCGTAGCCTTTGTAATTGATAGTACAGGAAAAGCAATCAATGTAAGAACTGGAGCGGTTGGAACGAATCAAACATTCGAACAACTATAATTCAATATAATAATTTAAAAAACCGCAAATCACTTTGCGGTTTTTTTTATATCTAAATTACTTTCAAATGAAAAAAATAATCATTCTATTCATCTTAATTACAAGTTATTGTTTTGCTCAAAAACCAGCAAATGAAACCTCTCAAATTAACGAAGTACTTGACCAATGGCATAAAGACGCCGCAGAAGCCAATTTCAAAAATTATTTCAGTACCTTAACCGATGACTCCATTTTTATTGGAACAGACGCCACTGAAAATTGGAATAAAACCCAATTTCAAGCCTTTGCAAAACCTTATTTTGACAGAGGAAAAGCATGGGATTTTACTGCATTACAAAGAAATATATATTTTTCTAAAGACAACACGATGGCTTGGTTTGACGAATTACTTTCTACTCAAATGAAAATTTGTAGAGGAAGTGGCGTATTAGTGAAAACAGAAAGCGGATGGAAAATAAAGCAGTATGTACTTTCAATGACCATCCCGAATGACATCAGCGATGAGGTTACAAAAATAAAAGCGCCTATTGAAGACGCTTATATGGCTACTTTAAAAAAATAATTATCTTAAATTTTCGAGCATTTCACGGGTGATGTCGTCCAATTCAAATTGATGGTACCAACCCCAATCGTGTCTTGCCTCTGCATCATCAATAGACGCAGGCCAACTGTCTGCAATTTTTTGGCGGAAATCAGGTTGATACGTGATTTCAAAATTGGGAAGGTGGTTTTTTATAGACAAAGCAACTTCTTTGGGTGTAAAACTAACGCCCGAAAGGTTGTATGAAGAACGAATTTTTATAGCTTCGGCTGGAGCTTTCATAATGTTTACGGTAGCATTAATTGCGTCATCCATATACATCATTGGGAGTTTTGTGTTTTCAGATAAAAAACATTCAAAACGACCTTTTTTCAATGCCTTGTGGTAAATATCTACGGCGTAATCTGTCGTTCCTCCTCCTGGTTCTGTAGTCCAGCTAATGAGCCCAGGATAACGAATACTTCGAACATCCACCCCATATTGATGGTGGTAATATTCGCACCAACGTTCACCGGTTTGTTTTGAAATACCGTAAACCGTAGTTGGTTCCATGATGGTATATTGAGGCGTGTTTTCTCTAGGAGTTGTAGGTCCAAAAACAGCAATACTTGAAGGCCAAAATATCTTTTTTATTTTTCCAGCTTTCGCCAAATTTAAAACATGAAACAACGAATTCATATTCAAATCCCAAGCAAAAGCAGGGTTTTTTTCGGCTGTAGCCGATAACAACGCCGCCATTAAATAGACGTCTGTAATCTCATATTGCTCAACCAAATGTTCAATTTGATTGTAATCTAAGGCATTAACTACTTCAAAAATTCCGTTATTTACAATGTCGGTATTCAATTTTCTGATGTCGGATGCAATCACGTTATCGTTTCCGTATTCTGCACGAAGTCGATGTGTTAATTCGGTGCCTATCTGTCCGCAGGCGCCAATAATTAATATTTTTGTCATTGTATGGTTTGTTTGTTGATGCAAATATAACGTTTTCGTAGACGTCAATCTTTCAATTACTGCAAAAATTAATAATGCAAAACACTATATTTTTAGCACTACTTTCACAAAATCTGTAAAACTATATAGTACTTTTGTATCTTTGAAACTAAATCAAAAATTCTAAATGAAATTAAAATTTTTATCTACTTTATTGCTCCTCTTTTTATTGAGTTCGTGTCAAGATCATACCGAAGAACGTTTGGCCGATCAAAAAAAAGAAGCGCAAAAAAAAGAACTTATTTTTGCTGCTATTAGTAAAGGTTGGGTGTTTACAAATCCTCAACTAAGTCCTGTAGCTCAAGCAAAAATGAATAATTGGATGGAATGGAGAGCCTTTGTAACAGAAATCAACCAAAAGCCTAAAAGCAGCATGGGTGCTTTTCAAAAAAAAGCGTCCCTACTCTCCAAAAAAATAGTGGAACTCAACAACAACATTCCTTTAGAATTCAACAAACCACAAATTAGAAGTAGAATTACCGTTTTGACCACCAAGATCAAAGAGTTGGATTTATTCATTCATTTGCAACAAATTCCAGACAAAAAAGTCGTTCAATTTATCCAAGACAGCAATATCGAAATCACTTCATTGACCCTACAATTTGAAGAAATTGTTCGAAGAAGTCAAATTCAACGAGAAGAAGGTGAGCCCGATTTTATTAAAATGAAAGACACTACACGAGCTATTCCAACCCCTGGTGAAGTGCGCAATCCATAACTCCGAAATTTTTGTCTTTTGAGCAAATCCAAAATTCTTTCTACCTATTCTAATTCGCCACAAGTACAGCAACTGGCGATCGAATTACACAACCGTGATACCAAAATAAATGCGAAAGGATTGATTGGTTCTTCCCTGTCATTTGTAGTGCAATCCGTTTTTGAAAAAACAGAATTGCCCATGTTGCTACTCTTTAATGACAAAGAAGAGGCGGCCTACCACCTCAACGATTTGGAACAGCTTATCAATGATCAAGACGTGCTTTTTTATCCGGGTTCTTACAGACGTCCGTATCAAATTGACGACATCGATAATGCCAATGTACTGCTTCGTGCCGAAGTATTAAACAGAATAAACTCTAGGAAAAAACCAGCGATTATTGTTTCGTATGCAGAAGCTCTTTTTGAAAAAGTAGTGACGCGTAAAGAACTTGAAAAAAACACCTTTAAAATAGCCGTTTCAGATAAATTAGCCATTGACTTTATCAATGAAGTCTTGTTTGAATACAACTTCAAACGCGTCGATTTTGTAACAGAACCCGGAGAGTTTTCTGTAAGAGGTGGAATCGTAGATGTCTTTTCATTTTCTAACGACAACCCGTACCGAATAGAGTTTTTTGGGAATGAAGTGGACAGTATCCGAAGTTTTGATGTAGAAACACAACTGTCGGTGGAACGTCTCAAAAAAATTGCCATTATCCCAAATGTTGAAAATAAATTCTTTGAAGAAAATAGAGAAAGTTTTCTAGAATACATCAATGAAAAAACGGTGCTTTTCATTCAAAACACCGAACTGTTACTTCAACAATTGGATAAATCTTTCGAAAAATCGAAAGAAATATTTGAAAAATTATCCAAAGAAATAAAACATGCAGCACCCGAAGAATTGTTCATTAACAAAGAGCAATTTCTTAAAAAAGCACTGTACTTCCCGGTAGTCGAATTGAATAATTCGCCGGTTTTTAGTTGCAACAAAACCCTTCCGTTCGCGATTAAACCCCAGCCATCGTTTAACAAACAATTTGATTTGTTATGGAACAATCTGACCGAAAATCATTTTCACGGAATAACGAATTATTTATTTTGTTCCAACGACAATCAAGCCAACCGATTCAAAGAGATTTTTGACGATATCGACGAAGAGAATCATGCGGATTCACATAAAAAATACAAAACCATTGTCCTACCCCTTTTTGGCGGTTTTATAGACGAAGAAAACCAAATTGCGTGTTACACCGATCATCAAATATTTGAACGGTACCACAAATTCAACATCAAAAACGGGTACTCCAAAAAACAAACCATTACCCTCAAAGAGCTGACATCGCTCGCTGTGGGCGACTATGTAACCCATATTGATCACGGAATTGGAAAGTTTGGCGGTTTACAAAAAATTCAGGTGGAAGGCAAAACGCAAGAAGCCATCAAATTGGTTTATGCCGATAATGATATCGTATATGTAAGCATTCATTCCTTACATAAAATAGCCAAATACAACGGTAAAGATGGTGCGCCACCCAAAATATACAAACTGGGTTCGGGTGCTTGGAAAGCGTTAAAACAAAAAACGAAAGCACGTGTAAAGCACATTGCGTTCAATTTAATTCAGTTGTATGCCAAAAGACGTTTGGAACGAGGTTTTTCTTGCAAACCCGACAGTTACCTTCAAAAAGAGCTGGAGAGTTCGTTTATTTATGAAGATACCCCCGACCAAATTACCTCTACGCGCGACGTAAAAGCCGACATGGAAAGCGACCGTCCTATGGACCGTTTGGTTTGCGGAGATGTCGGTTTTGGGAAAACAGAAGTTGCCATCAGAGCGGCTTTTAAAGCCGTAGACAATGGAAAGCAAGTGGCGATATTGGTTCCCACTACTATTTTGGCCTATCAACATTTTAGAACTTTCTCCGAAAGGTTGAAAGAAATGCCCGTAACCATTGGCTACCTCAACCGTTTCAGGACAGCCAAAGAAAAAACAGAAACGCTCAAAGAACTTGCCGAAGGAAAACTTGACATCATCATTGGAACCCATCAATTGGTAAATAAAAATGTACAATTCAAAGAGTTAGGATTGCTCATTATTGACGAAGAACAAAAATTTGGTGTCAACGTAAAAGACAAACTGAAAACCATATCTGCCAATGTAGATACCCTCACATTAACAGCAACGCCGATCCCGAGAACATTGCAATTTTCGTTGATGGCTGCCCGAGATTTGTCGGTCATTACTACACCTCCGCCCAACAGATATCCAATTGAGACGAATGTGGTAGGGTTTAATGAAGAACTCATAAGAGATGCTATTTCGTATGAAATTCAACGAAACGGTCAAGTTTTTTTTATCAATAACCGCATTGAAAACATCAAAGAAGTGGCCGGTATGATCCAGCGATTGGTGCCCGATGCCCGCGTTGGTATTGGCCACGGTCAAATGGATGGTAAAAAACTCGAGGAACTGATGTTAGCTTTCATGAATGGTGATTTTGATGTGTTGGTTGCCACAACCATCATCGAAAGCGGCCTCGATGTGCCAAATGCCAACACGATTTTTATCAACAATGCCAACAATTTTGGACTGTCTGATTTGCATCAAATGCGGGGAAGAGTGGGACGAAGCAACAAAAAAGCCTTTTGTTATTTCATTACGCCGCCGTATTCGGTAATGACCGATGACGCGCGAAAAAGAATCCAGGCTTTAGAGCAATTTAGCGAACTCGGAAGTGGTTTTAATATTGCTATGAAAGACCTTGAAATAAGAGGTGCTGGTGATTTACTTGGAGGAGAACAAAGTGGTTTTATCAATGATATTGGTTTTGATACCTATCAAAAAATCATGAATGAAGCCATCGACGAACTTAAAGAAAATGAGTTCAAAGAATTATACCCAGTAGAGAATAATATTGAAACGAAACAATATGTAAAAGACCTACAAATCGACACTGATTTCGAATTGTTGTTTCCCGACGAATACATCAATAACATCACCGAACGCCTCAATTTGTACAACGAACTGAGTGCTATTAAAGAGGAAAAAAGCTTATTGGAACTTGAACAAAGACTCATAGATCGATTTGGGCCATTACCCAAACAAGCGGTTTCCTTGCTCAATTCAATTCGCATTAAATGGCATGCAACCCAACTGGGTATCGAAAAATTGATCATGAAACAAGGCAAAATGCTGTGCTATTTTGTGTCCGATCAACAAAGTGATTATTACCAAACTACCCATTTTGAAAAAGTACTTCGTTTTGTGCAATCCCACCCACAATTGTGCCGTATGAAAGAAAAGCAAACGCCCAATGGATTGCGCCTTTTATTGACGTTTGAAAACGTAAAAAGCATCCACAAAGCCTTGGAGTGCATCGAAATGATTTAATGCCTTGACAAAACAGCCTGTTTTTGAGGTAACCTGATTATGAAACTAGTTTCGCACTACTTTAACGGTTGCCGTTTGGTTGTTTTCAAACTGAATTTTAAAGAAATACGTACCCGTTGCAAAAGACGAAAGGTCTACCGTGGTGGTCAAATCATTGAGCTGTGAACTGTACAACAATTGCCCGGTAAGGTTAAATACGTGTACGTTTTTTAGGGCGGTTTTAGACTCAATCGTTACCCAACCATTGCTCGGGTTAGGGTAGTAAGAAAAGTCGACATAACCATAATCAGCCATTCCTAAATTGGGGCTACATGATATAGTGGCTACAAATCCAGCATCTACCACTCCTTGATCGGAATAGAATTTTACGGTAAGTGATCCATCAGGTGCCGTAGAAGTAAACGGTCCTGGAATGGTTGCTCCAGTAAAACCACCGTTACTTAAATCGGTTGCGGCGGTCGAATTTCCATCGTACACATACAGATAATCATAATCGGTTTCTAGCGAAAAGGAACTAAACGTAAGCACAATATTGTTATTAGCTACATTAGGAATAATGGTTCGAACTACGGTTTCCATATTGGTATAATCCCCCGTTGGACCTCCTGTATCAGTAAAGGTAATGCCAGAACAGAAATTAGCTGGCGTTACAAATAGTTGTTTGCGTCCACCAATTGATAATCCGGCGGTGCATACGGGCGCCACTTCAAATACGTAATAGGTGTTTGCCAACAATGCGTTTACGGTATAGGAAGCAGTAGTAACGGTATTCCAAGCACTTGGTGTTGTATTGAATGGATAGACACGCGCTTTCCAACTTGTAAATGTACCACCGTCTGTCCAGGTTAACGTAGCGGATGAAACCGTTGGATAAGTTACTGCAATTTGAGAAATTGTATTGATGCACGTATTGACACAATCTGTACTTAAACAAGTCCCCGAGTTAACGGCATTTAAAATGGCATTTTTTGGTTGGGTGCCAAATCCATTATTGAATTTAATTCCCACACCACTTACCAAATGACAATAACTCATGATGGTTCCTTTAACGGTTGGCGATGGGATAGTAGGCGGATTGGTCATGCAAGAATAGCCTTCAGCAGAAGATCCAATAGCAGACGGCGCACAATTGTCAATAGCCGAATTGTTTCCGTTCCAAATACAAGCATGTGTATGTGGTGATCCTAATAAATGACCAAATTCGTGCGTGATTACTTCAATTGTCCAAGAATAAGTTAAAACTTGTGAATAGGCAGTCGTTACATCTGAATAACTGAAGTTATCTTGAGAACACAACCCGTTGATGTTTACAGCTACACCTCCCAATCCTCCTGGATCGATACCTACTAACTGACCTACATCTCCATTAAAAACCGGACGAACTTCATTAAATTTAAATAAATAATCGGATGAAGAAGTTCCAATGCCTTCATATGGGTCTTGGGTAGTCCAGATAAACAGTGATTTTAAAGAAACCGTGATCCCGTCATTGGCATACAACGTCTGTACATTGTTAAAAACTGAAGTCATCCAATTGGTAGTATTGGTTGTGCTGCTGCCGTTTGCCGTGTATAAATTATTATCCATTTCAAAATACATGGTTACACAACGTGTGCTTTGGGCAGTTCGTTCGGATGACGGTTCGTTGATGTTCACTTTCATGTTTTCATCATCTTTAAATCCGCAGTTAAAATCATTTTGAATTTTTAATTGGGCATCTGCAAAAATGATGTAATCAGAATCGGGAGCGTTTTTTTCGGTTTTCCCAACAATGACATTTGCATATTGATCATTTGAAAACAATCCGTTTATTTCGTTTTCAAAAAAGTTAAACGTTGCCACTGAGGTATAATCTCCTTTTACAATACCTCGGTAATAAACTCCTTTTTGGTAGTTGATGTTTTTTTGTTGATCGGTATCAATTTGAAACCCATCGGCAAATAAATTAACTTTATACAAATCAATAAGCACCGTTGTACCGTTATACGGAATTGCTAATTCTAAGGTTTCCGGCTGGTTGGTAATTACCGATTGAATGCTGTTAGAAAGCAACGATGCATAGGTTGCGTTAGCTACATATTCATTCAACGTAGTTTTTGGAACCGATACAACCGTAAACGGTGAAATGCGAGTAAAAGCAGCCTTTGAAAGTTCGTAGGCACGCACTTTTTTTCCTATTTCGTGTTGAGAAAATAGTGCTAAAGAACATAAAAAGGCAAAAAGTGTGATGGCTTTCTTCATCATTTATGGATTTAAGTTTGCAGTATAATATCTGCTTATGTTTTTATTGAGGGTAAAAATACTATTTTTTATACTTTATTGGAAATAAAAAAAGGCATCTTCAATGTGTTCTATTTTGTAGGCATTCTCTTCTTTGTGAATACTCATAATATCAAACCGAACTGTAGCATCGATATCATTAGAAATCACATATTCATTGATGGCTTTTACGAGCAAATTTATTTTTTTGGGTTTCACAAAATCTTGCGGTGAACCAAATGCTAGCGATGAGCGCGTTTTCACTTCGATAATGGCTAAAATGTCTGCTTTGATGGCAATAATATCGACCTCGGCCTTTTGAAAGGTCCAATTGGTTTCCAGAATTTGGTAACCCGCTTTTTGCAAAAAGGCTACGGCTAATTCTTCGCCAAACTTTCCGAGTTCGTTATGCGCTGCCATTTGACTATCTATTGATTACTCAAAAATAACGTTGCTTTCCCAACTCGTTACTTCCATAGAAATTTGGCGACCAAAAATCAGCGCGCGGTTGTCTGCCAAATGCCCCGCTGGAAAATTATAAAGTATTGGAATGTCGTATTTTTTGGTCACATCATCAATGATTTCCATGGCATTTTTTCCCCACGGAATTTCATTATCTTTCATTTTGGTCATCCCGCCTACAATAATTCCTTTCAAACTTTCTAAACAACCGTTTCGTTTCAAGTTCATCATCATGCGGTCCATATGGTATAAATATTCATCCAAATCCTCGATAAACAATATTTTATCCGAACAATCTATCGCTGATTCTGAACCAAATAAACTGTACAAAATCGAAAGATTTCCACCTACCAGTTCGCCTTTTGCAACTCCTATTCGGTTCATGGGTTCACATGGCAATGTATAACGTAAGGGTTCGCCAAAAAGCGCTTTTCGCAAGGTTTCTTTTGCGTCTTCTGAAGATTTAGAGCTCACCGGCATAATCCCGTGAATCGATTCAAAACCAAGGGTGTTTAAATGGCTGTGTAACACCGTAACATCACTAAATCCGATGATCCATTTTGGGTGTTGCTTAAACTTTGTGAAATCGAGCAAATCAACCATTCGAATCGTACCATATCCGCCGCGTACACACCAAATGGCTTTGATGTTTGGATTGTCTAATTGGGCTTGGAAATCGGCTGCGCGTTCTTCATCTGTTCCTGCAAGTTGGTGGTGATCAAGACCAATGGTGTTGCCAATAACAACTTCTAAGCCCCAATTTTTGAGCCAAGAAATTGCAGGTTTCAAGTTGTCCTCTATGTTTTTTCGAGCAGTAGCAACGATGGCAATTGTATCGCCTTTTTGAAGGAAGGGTGGTGTTATCATTGTTTTTTGAGCTTGACAGTTGGATGCAAATAAAATAAGTAGCACTAACTTTTGAACTATTTTCATCATTTAAATTTCGGCATAATTTTTCAAATGTAGTAAAAATGTTTAAAAAGTAGCATAAATAGCCCTGGTAGAAGTGGAAATCCTTTTTTAAAAGGGTCATAGGCAGCAACAAAAGAGCCCTTTTAAAAAAGATTGCAACGGATAACAGGAAATAGCTTCAAATAAAAATTCAATTCCTTATTTTTGCAGAACATTTAGAAAATTGATCATGTTAGAAAATCCGAAAAGATATACGATTACCGCTGCTTTACCTTATACCAATGGCCCTATCCATATTGGGCATTTGGCAGGTGTTTATGTTCCCTCCGATATTTATGCACGTTACTTGCGTTTGCAAGGAAAAGACGTAGCGTTTGTGTGTGGAAGCGACGAGCATGGTGTTGCCATATCGATGAAAGCGAAAAAAGAAGGAATTTCTCCTCAACAAGTAATTGATAAATACGACGGAATCATTCGTCAATCGTTTATTGATTTTGGAATTTCGTTTGATAATTATTCGAGAACATCTGCTGCGATTCATCATGAAACAGCTTCGGCTTTTTTCAAAAAACTGTATGACAATAATGATTTTATCGAGGAAGTAACTGAGCAATTGTATGACGCGAAGGCCGATCAATTTTTAGCCGATCGTTTTGTAACAGGGACGTGTCCTAAATGCGACAATCCGGAAGCTTATGGTGATCAATGTGAAAAATGTGGTTCTACGCTAAATGCAACCGATTTGATCAATCCAAAATCGACCATTACTGGTGAAACTCCAATTTTAAAATCGACCAAACATTGGTTTTTACCTTTGGATCGATATGCCGATTTCTTGAAAAGTTGGATTTTGGAAGGACATGCGAAAGACTGGAAAACCAACGTATTAGGGCAAGTGAAATCTTGGATTGACGGTGGACTAGAACCTCGTGCGGTGACCCGAGATCTTGATTGGGGAATTGATGTACCGGTACCAGGCGCAGAAGGCAAAAAACTATACGTTTGGTTTGATGCCCCGATTGGATACATCTCGGCAACCAAAGAATGGGCCGCTCAAGTAGGAAAAAATTGGGAGGATTATTGGAAAAAAGACGACACCAAACTGGTGCACTTTATTGGTAAAGATAACATCGTGTTTCATTGCATTATTTTTCCGGCGATGTTGAAAGCTGAAGGCAGTTTTATATTACCCGATAATGTGCCCGCTAACGAGTTTTTGAATTTGGAAGGCAACAAATTATCAACTTCCAAAAATTGGGCGGTATGGTTGCACGAATATTTACAAGATTTTCCAGACAAGCAAGATGTATTGCGTTATGCACTTACAGCTAATGCCCCGGAAACTAAAGATAATGATTTTACGTGGAAAGATTTTCAGGCAAGAAACAACAATGAACTCGCCGCTGTGTTTGGTAACTTTATCAACCGCGTGGTTGTGTTAACACAAAAATATTATGAAGGGATTGTGCCAAGTCCAAATACCTTCAATGAAGTTGATGAACAGGTATTAAATGAACTTAAGGCGTATCCTGCAGTGATCTCGAGTTCTATTGAACGCTACCGTTTTAGAGAAGCATTGGGCGAATTGATGAATGTGGCCCGATTAGGAAACAAATATTTGGCTGATGAAGAACCATGGAAAATGGTAAAAACCGATCCAGAACGTGTAAAAACCCAAATGTATGTGGCCCTACAGGTTGCAGCTGCTTTACGAGTGTTGTGTGAGCCTTTCTTACCGTTTACCGCATGTAAACTGGCAGGAATGCTTAAAACCAGCGATGCTTTGAACTGGAAATCGATAGAAGAATCGAGCGATTTATTGCCTGCCGGACATCAAATTGGTGTGGGTGAAATTTTATTTGCCCAAATTGAAGATGCCGAAATACAAAAACAAATAGACAAGCTAGAAGCTACCAAAACGGCTAATGCGATGGAAGAAAAAACCATAGACCCACAAAAAGCTACGGCAACATTTGAAGATTTTGCCAAAATTGATTTGCGTGTTGGAACGATTATTTCGGCAGAAAAAATGCCAAAAGCCAACAAATTATTGGTCTTAAAAGTTGCTACAGGTCTTGATACCCGAACGATTGTGAGTGGCATTGCCGAACATTTTACCCCTGAAGAAGTGGTTGGTAAACGAGTTACAGTGTTGGTCAATTTGGCTCCAAGAGCTTTGCGTGGTGTGGAAAGCGAAGGCATGTTGCTTTTGGCAAATGATGCAACCGGAAAACTGGTGTTTGTTAACCCAGATACCGAAGAAGTTGAGGATGGTGCAGTGATTTGTTAATAGTAAATATATGACTCCAAAAATAATCGCTTTTGACGCAGACGATACGCTGTTTGTAAACGAACCCTACTTTCAAGAAACGGAACATAAGTTTTGCGAATTGATGAGCGATTATTTATCACATCAAGGACTTTCGCAAGAATTGTTTAAAATCGAAATTCAGAATTTAGATTTGTACGGATACGGAATCAAAGGATATGTACTTTCGATGATTGAGGCCGCTATGAAAATATCGAACAACACCCTTTCTATAGAGGTGATTGAAAAAATCATTCAATATGGAAAAGAATTGCTCGAAAAACCAATTGAATTACTCGATGAGGTGGAAGAAACATTAAAAACACTTCATGGGAAATACAAATTGGTGGTTGCTACCAAAGGGGATTTGAAAGACCAAAGAAGCAAATTGCATCGGTCGGGATTGGGTAACTATTTCCATCACATTGAAGTAATGTCAGACAAGCAAGAGATTGATTATTCCGATTTGTTGAAGCGACTAGAAATTGCTCCACAAGATTTCATCATGATTGGAAATTCATTAAAATCGGATGTTTTACCCGTGCTCAATATTGGCGGACATGCCGTTCACATTCCGTTTCATACAACTTGGGAGCACGAAAGAATCAATCACACCATTGAACATCCAAACTTCAGAACCGTTGAAAAAATTTCGGACATTTTACCTTTTTTACTCTAAATGAAAACGAAAATAAACTTGGAAACCTGGAACCGTAAGGACCATTTTTTGTTTTTCAAACAAATGGAAGAACCGTTCTATGGAATCACTACTACCCTTGACTGTACAAAAGGATATGAAGAAGCTAAGCAATTGGGCGTTTCCTTTTTCACCTATTATTTACACAAAACATTAGTGGCAGTTAATGCTGTAGAAAATTTTAAATACCGAATCGAAAACGACGAGGTGGTTTTACATGAAACAATTTGTGCCTCTGCAACGATCATGAGAGAAGATAAAACTTTTGGTTTTTCTTACATGGATTTTGCTGAGAACCTTGATGAATTTGCAGAAATCGTTACTACAGAAATTGACCGCATACAACATACGACCGGAATTTTTACAAGAACATATCCAGAAAACATCATCCATTTTTCGGCATTACCTTGGATCGATTTTACGTCCATTTCACATTCACGAAGTTTTACTTGGCCAGACAGTTGTCCTAAAATTTCATTTGGGAAAATGACAGATCAAAATGGAAAAAAATCAATACCACTATCGGTTCATGTACACCATGGGCTGGTCGATGGCTATCACGTTGGGTTGTTTTTAGAAAAATTACAAGCAATGTTTTAAAAAAATAAATGCCGCCATATTAAATATAGCGGCATTGTATTACTATTGTTTGCCAAAAAGCAACACTTCATTTGCAATCACATCGGTTATGAATTTTTTATTTCCTTCTTTGTCCTCGTAACTTCTGTGTGATAACTTCCCTTCAATTCCGATTTCTTTGCCTTTAACCACATATTTTTCAATGATTTCGGCGGTTTTACCCCAAGCGGTCACTCTATGCCACTCGGTTTGTTCCACTTTGTCCCCGTTTTCTTTATAATACACATCATTAGTGGCGATGGATATAGTGGCTACCTTTTTACCCTCTTCTAATGTTTTTACTTCTGGGTCTTGACCTACTCTTCCGATTAATTGTACTCTGTTTTTCATGGCTTAAAAATTTTAATGTTAAATAAATAATTTTGTCGTTAATTCTTTTCGACGATGCAAAATTGGGAAAAGGGCGATTTATTATTCGGTAATTATCTATTTACTATCGAATGTAACCGTTTGTAAACGTTTATAATTAGATTTTTTTTTATACATTTGATTGATTATAATGTCTTTAGACATGACTGTTGTGAACTAAAAAAATATATACGCCATGCATAAAACTTGTTTAGAATGTGATGAAAAAATTGTGGGTCGGGAAGACAAAAAATTTTGTAGTGATGGGTGTAGAAACGCCTTTAATAACAAAATTAATAAAGATCGGAACAATTTGATGCGCAACATTAACAACACGTTGCGAAAGAATTATCGAATATTATCCGAACTCAATGTAGATGGAAAATCAAAAATATCACGAACCAAATTAACTAGCAAAGGGTTTCATTTTGAATTTTTTACCTCAATTTTACATACAAAATCGGGTAATACGTATTACTTTTTGTACGATCAAGGATATATGATGCTGGAAAATGAATGGTATATGCTTGTAAAAAAACAGATAAATAATCGTTTTAATATTTTCTAAAATTAGAAAAATTATGAATAAAAAATACATTTCCATTGTTTCCATGTTGTTGTTATTGAGTGTTTTAATAGGAACATTCTATTTTATGACGCCACAACTTTCAATAAGTGAGTCCACGCCTCTTTCTGAATTTTCTACCCGAAGAACCCTTGAAAAAATAAAAACTATTGCGCAAGAACCTCATTATGTTGGCTCTAAAAACCATCAAGTAGTCGCTCGTTATTTGCAAAAAGAACTTCAAAATTTAGGGCTGAAAGCCTCTTTTCAAGAGGGGTTTACCATGACGGAGAAAGGAACCTTGGTGCAATCCAAAAATATTATTGCTCGCATCAAGGGCAGCAAACCTGGTAAATCACTTTTACTATTGTCTCATTACGACAGTGCGCCGCATTCCTTTTCTAAAGGTGCCAGTGATGATGCCAGTGGAGTTGCCACTATCCTAGAAAGTGTTCGTGCTTTTTTATACAATAAATCAAAAAATCAAAACGACATCATCCTCCTTTTTACAGATGCAGAAGAATTAGGACTGAATGGAGCGGCGCTTTTTGTTACCCAACACCAATGGGCAAATGAAGTTGGTTTGGTTTTAAATTTCGAAGCTCGAGGTTCGTCAGGACCTAGTTATATGCTGATGGAAACCAACCAGGGAAATGCCAAAATGGTGGATGCCTTTTCTAAAGGAAATGCCCAATACCCCGTTTCAAATTCGTTGATGTACAGCATTTATAAAATGTTACCCAACGACACCGATTTAACCGTTTTTAGAGAGCAAGGGAAAATTCAAGGGTTTAATTTTGCCTTTATAGACAGCCATTATAATTACCACACCATGCAAGATGATTTTGGAACGATTTCTCCCAAAACCATCGCGCATCAAGGAAGTTACTTAATGCCTTTGCTGACTTATTTTTCGAATGCAGATTTGACCCACTTAAATTCGGATGAAGATGAAGTGTATTTTACGATCCCATTTGCATTCATTCATTACCCTTTTTCGTGGATTACTCCAATGTGGATTGGCGTTTTACTCCTTTTTGTCACGTTTGTCTTTATGGGTATCGGTAAACGACTACTTAGCATTTCAGATTTGCTAAAAGCAGGAATTCCATTCGTACTTTCGATCGTGTTGAGTGGTTTATTTGCCTTTGTGGGATGGAAATTACTGCAAATGGCTTACCCGCAATATGCTGATATTCTTCACGGATTCACCTACAATGGTCACGGCTATATAGTTGCATTTGTTTGTTTGACGCTAGCAGTTTGTTTTTTCAGCTACAGCAAAAATTACAAGTCGGGTGCAGAAATGAATGTTTTGGTCTTGCCAACTTTTATTTGGATCCTCATCAATATTGGCATTGCCGTTAAGCTAAAGGGTGCGGCTTTTTTAATTCTACCTGTCTTTTTCGCGGTGCTTTCTTTAGGATATTATGTCATCACGCAAAAAAATAATCCATGGGTAGCGCTTATTTTTTCAATTCCAACGGTTGTTATTATTGCGCCTTTCATCCAAATGTTTCCGGTGGGACTAGGACTTAAAATACTAGTTGGTAGTGCCCTGCTAACCGTTTTAGGATTTACGTTAATGTTGCCCGTTTTTGGCGCATTTACAAAAAAGAGATGGTGGGGATTGCTGTTTGCTTTGCTAAGTTGTTTTGCTTTGATTAACACCCATTTCAATTCCGATTATTCGAAAGGTAAAGCCAAACCAAACAGTTTGCTATATGTGCTCAATGCCGATACAAAAAAGGCTTTTTGGACCACCTATGATCAAAATTTAGACGAATGGACAAAAGCCTATTTGGGAGAAAATCCGGTTGCTGCAGCTACATTAAATACCGATAAATTATACAGTAAATATGGGTCAACGTTTACATTTATGAAAGAGGCCCCAGTGATGAATGTACCGCAACCAACTATCGAATTTTTGACAGATTCAATCCAAGATGCCACCCATTATTACAAAATTAAGATTACTCCAAATAGAAAGGTAAACCGGTATGATTTGTTTGCAAATGATAAATTAATGATTACTGATTTTAAAGCAAATAACGTTTCTTCTATTGATATTAAAAGCAACATCATCAGCAAAAAAACAAATAAAATATTGAGTTATTATGTGGTTGAGAATTTCCCATTAACATTAGAATTTAGCATTCCTGTTTCGCAAAATTTAGACATGTACCTGATGGAAAGTTCGTTTGATTTAATTCAAAATCCGTTATTTAAAATCCGCAAACGATCAGATTGGATGATTGCAACACCTTTTGTATTAAACGATGCGGTAGTCATTAAGAAAAAGATAGTGCCCACACCAAAAACCAGTCCAAATGAAGAGGTGAAAGCGCTTTCTACACTTGCTCTTCCAAAACCACAAAACAAATAATGAAACAAATCAGCATTTTAGGTTGTGGTTGGCTTGGATTTCCTTTAGCCATTAGTTTGGTTCAAAAAGGGTATGTGGTAAGAGGCAGCACGACAACACTCGAAAAACAGGATTTGTTTTTGAAAAACGGCATCCTTCCATATGCAATCCAATTGAATGAAAACGAGATCAATGGGGATCTAGATTCTTTTTTGAGCGGATCTGATGTATTGATTATTGCAATTCCACCCGGATTGAGAAAATCAAATTCTGAAAACTTTGTTTCAAAAATTTCATTATTGATTCCGTATTGGGAACGCTCAAAGCGCACTAAAATTATTTTCATTAGTTCAACTTCGGTGTATGGTGAGAACGGAGAAAATGTCGATGAAAACTCCCCTACTACTCCCGAAACAGAAAGTGGAAAACAGCTTGTTGAGGTGGAACAATTACTTCAATCTAAAGGAGTAGCAACGGTTATTCGCTTTGGCGGATTGATTGGTCCTAATCGAAATCCGGTTCGTTTTTTATCGGGTCAAAAAAACATCGAAAACCCAGATGCTCCAGTCAACCTAATCCATCTTAACGATTGCATCGAAATCATTCATGCCATATTAAAAAAAGAGTGTTGGGGAAACACATTTAATGCGGTTGCGCCTCAACACCCTTTTCGAAAAGAATATTATTCTAAAAAAGCAATTTCACTTGGATTACAAGAGCCTGAATTTCAGCAAACCAATACATCTAAAGGTAAAATTGTACAAAGCATACGACTTACCGAACTTTTAGATTTTTCGTTTACAACCGAAATTTAGGATTGCATTTTATTTGGATTGCCCTGCTTTAATTGCAAAAACATATTTTGACACCGCATCTTTTTCAGAATCTGAAAGTTGTGCTTTTTGTGCCATATCGTCCAAAATGTGACCCCACTTTTCATCACTTCTTTTGTAAATATTTTTTGCCTCATGGCAATTGATGCAAGCACCTTGAGCATAAATTTTATACCCTTCTTTCAATTGATCAAGAGATACATTAATGTATTTTTGCTGTGCAGCAAAGTATTCTTTTTCAGTTGGCTCGTGTACACCGTTGTCTGGTTTTTCAACCGGTGCAGCTACGGCTACAGGTGCTGGTGTTGCAGATGGAGCCGGTGCTGGCGATGGTTCAGCTGTAGTAACCGTAGTTTTGGTTGACCCACATGCCAACGCTAATCCTAGCATCCCCGAAAGGGTAATCATTTTAATTGTTTTCATATTTTGCTCTTTAGGTAGTTGTTATAATTACCAAATTTTTACTCGTTTTTCTGGGGCAACATACATTCCGTCGCCTTCTTTAATATCAAAAGCTTTGTAGAACGTATCTAAATTTAATAACGGCACATAAGCACGATACAATCCTGGTGAGTGTGGGTCGGTTTTCACTTGATTTTTAAGTGCTTCATCACGCATTTTACTTCTCCAAATGGTGGCCCAAGAAATAAACAAACGTTGTTCTGGTGTGTATCCATCAATCAAACCTGGGTTTCCATTTTCTTTCAAATACAATTGCAAACCATCATAGGCTGCATTGATTCCGCCAAGGTCACCAATATTTTCTCCTAATGTAAATTTACCATCCACATGAACCCCTGGTAGTGGCTCTAATGCTGAATATTGATCTGCTAAAGCACCTCCTAAATCGGTGAATTTTTTCAAATCCTCTGCTGTCCACCAATCTACCAAATTACCATCTGCGTTGTAAGTTGCACCTTGATCATCAAATCCGTGAGAGATTTCATGTCCAATTACAGCTCCAATTCCGCCATAATTTACGGCTTCGTCAGCTCTATAATCATAAAATGGTGGTTGTAAAATAGCTGCTGGAAATACAATTTCGTTATACGAAGGATTGTAATACGCATTCACTGTTTGTGGAGACATACCCCATTTTTCTTTGTCAACTGGTTTTTTCAATTCTGCTAAATTTTCATTAAATGACCATTTAGAAAGATTTTTTACATTTTCAAAATACGTTCCTCCCTCAGTTGGAGCTTTGATTACCAATGCAGAATAATCTTCCCATTTATCAGGATAACCTATTTTGATTCTTGATTTTTTCAATTTAGCAATAGCACTTTTTTTAGTTTCTTGCGACATCCAAGCCAAATTGTTAATTCGGTTTTCAAAAGCTAAGAATACGTTTTTAATCATTTTCTCTGCTTTTACTTTTGCTTCAGCAGGGAACTTTTTCTCTACATATAATTTCCCTAAAGCTTCACCTATAGTACCATTAATAACTTGAAGCGCGCGTTCTTCAAGAGGTCTTTGTTTTACAGCCCCTGTTAACGTTTTTCCATAAAACTCCCAATTGGCATTTTCCAATTTAGTTGATAATTGACCCGCAGATTTATTTAAAAGCGTCCAACGCATATACGCCTTCCAATCTTCAACTTTATTTTCTTTTAAAATACCTTCTAAAGCAGTTAAATATTTTGGCTGAGAAACAATTAATGAGTCCGTTTTAGGCAATCCTATTTGCGTTAAATAGCCATCCCAATTAATTGACGGCGTCAATTTTTGCAAATCTTTAACCGTCATTGGGTTATATGATTTTCTTCTGTCTCTTCGTTCTACTCTATCAAATCGAGGTTTTGACATCGCTGTTTCAAATGCTAGTATTTTTTCTGCTTGAGACTTTGCTTCAGCAGGTTTTTCACCAATCATTTGCAACATCTTAGCTACATGAAGTACATATTTAGCACGTTTTTCTTTCGAATCAGCATCTTCTGAAACATAGTAATCTCTATCAGGTAATCCTAAACTACCCGGACCAACATTAATGACATTTCTATTACTGTTTTTAGCATCAACTCCAATCCCAACACCAAAAAATCCTGCTCCTCCTACAGGTGCCATTTGAGCTAACAAAGCTTGTAAATCAGCAGTGTTTTTCACCGCATTAATTTTCGCTAAATAGGGTTTTAATGGAGCGTATCCTTGCTTGTTTCTACTAACAGTATCCATTATAGATTTGTACAAATTGATTGCTTTCCCTTGGTCTGTATTCGATTTATAAATAGGGTTTTTTGACGCTTCTTTCAAGATAGCCAAAGCATCTTCGTCTGTTTTTTGACGTAATTCATCAAAACTTCCCCAACGTGTTTTATCGTTAGGAATTTGAGTATTGTCTAACCAAGTTCCATTAACAAAACGGAAGAAATCGGTGCTTGGTTTCACCTTTTGATCCATAAATTTTAGATTAATTCCAGGTTGCTTGTTTTCTGTTACAGTCTGAGCTTGAGTTGCTGTAACCGATAACATCGCTGGAATTACAAAAAGAATAGTACTCTTAAATAACTTTTTCATTATTGATAATTTTAAAGTGATATGACAAATCTATTGATAAATTATTTAAACAATTGCTTTTAATGTGATTTTTTAATAAAATTGATTTCATAAATACCGTTTTGAATTTCGTATTTTTGCAGCAAACTCATACGATGAAAGCATTTTTATACAGATATAGAATTTTCTTTGGCGTACTAATTGTATTTTCAATTGTTACTATTTCTTTGTTTTATTCGGCTTTGAAACCGGCTAAAACTTTACCCATCTACAACCCTGCTGATGTGAATCCAGAGTTGGTGGATAGTGCGGTACAATATGTGAGTAAATACCATACGATTGCTGATTTTTCTTTTGTGAACCAAAATGGAAAAACCATTACTCAAAAGGATTATGAAGGTAAAATTTATGTCGCCGATTTCTTTTTCACCACCTGCGGTTCGATTTGCCCAAAAATGACCACTAATTTAGAGGAAGTACAAAAAGCGATTATCAACAACCCGAAAGTCATGTTACTTTCTCATACCGTTTTTCCTGAAACGGATAGTGTTCCTGTTTTAAAAGAATACGCCATCAAACATCATGTTGACGATAGGAAATGGAATCTTGTGACTGGAGATAAAAAAGCCATATACACTATGGCTCGAAAATCGTATTTAGCAGTGAAGTTAGGCAAACCATCAGAGCTATATGACATGGTACATACCGAAAATTTTGTGCTGGTAGACCAAAAAAAACGGGTTCGTGGTTTTTATGATGGAACGAATAAAAAAGAAGTACAACGACTAATTGAAGACATTGCCTTTTTGTCGGAATAATAAAACTTCTATTCAATTGATTTTTTAGTATAAAAATGATATTTATCATTTGGTTTACTATTAAAATCTGTACTT
>ERZ650308.297-NODE-297-length-26454-cov-4.048222_pt1 | contig 26454 bp, 31 predicted proteins | sample MGYA00376244_ERZ650308 | MGnify/ENA primary metagenome ERZ650308 (study PRJEB26733, sample SAMN07839295) | wastewater metagenome | biome: small river; feature: stream; material: water | place: USA: North Carolina | collected 2016-04-26 ... | reverse complement strand
CAATCTATGAAGTTTCTGAATTCATCAAATGTGAACTTAATGACATCTTCTCTCTTCATTCTCTTGTGTATTAATGCTAACGATTCCATTTCTTTGCCGTCTTCTGAAACAAAGCCTAATTGTTGTTTGTTTAATATTGATAAGCCTTTGTTTGTAAATGCATAAAAGCCCATCATCACTTTCTTTCTTGAACCAGATGAAGGCAATTCCATCACAAATGGTCTTATCATAGAACATGAGTGAAATACGTTACCTTTCTTAACATGATAATTTATCAATTCTGCAAACATCCGCAAATCTCTTTGTGTTATTATCATATCGTTTTGTACCAACAACATTGGAATTGTTTTCTCTACATATACTTGCATAAATGCAGCAAAATATCCTTTCAACTTGCCTTCTTCTTTTATTTCCAAGACTGTATTTGGACAAGGTATTGTATTCATCAACGATGCTGCTTCTGGTGAAAGAAATTCTACTATCATGTCTGATATCTCTATTATGTCTTTGTGTGGTTCATATTTAATGCAATTTTCATATTGAGCTGGCTCATTTATGCTTGTATTCAATACTTTGTTTGAATCTTTTCTCATGGTTTGTTTTTTACCAAGACACCGCAAACGGCATTTTGTTTATGATTTTCATTACTGCTTTGTCTCCTTTGAGTCTTTGTTCAAATTCCGCAAACTTTATATCTTCTTCTACAAAGAAGATTGTTACACTTCCACCTCTCTTATCATAACAGCTACCTTCTATTGCGCAAATTGTGAATCCTGCAAAGCTATGCCATTGTGTTGTCCCTAATCTCAAAGATGTTCCTTGTTTCCTATATGGCAAGCCCTCTGGATTGAAAGGTAAATGCTCAAATCTTCTTCTGCTGCTTCCTATCCCGCCTTCAGATAATTCATGAAATCCATGACCTGCTTGGTCTAATGGTGTTCCGTAATATTCTATATTCATGGTTTGTTTGTTTTTAGCTTCTTCTTTGATATTTCCAGATTGTTAAAGAATGTTTCCAGTATTGATAGATGTCTGGGATTCTCAGCATTAAAATTGAAACGCCTTGTTTTGGTTCCGTTGGGTGTTTCCGTCTTAATCTCAATACGTTTTGGATATATCATTTGTTTGTTTTTAATATATTAACTATTGTTTCAAGTGCTTTCTTGTAAGCAATCCTTTCATATAATGATCTTGCCAAACCCTTGTCAGGGTATTGATCCCAAGCCATCTGATATATCTGTTCTTCTGTTGGGAGTTTTGCAAGCAAATTGGCTTCTATTTGATTCCTGTACTCGAATGTCTTGCTTTTGATATTGCTCCACAATTCTTTGCTGATTTCATTGAATCTATCCATGATACAACGAACTTCTTCCTTGTATCTTTCATCGTCATATGGGTAACATCCTCTGCCTTCCATCAACCAATGCCTTCCTTCAAATTCTGCCCTTATTTTATCAAAAGCTTGTATTAAGGCTTCATTCTCATCCAACACTTGTTTCCAAGAATCTATTGTTTTCTGTAAGAAGTTGCCTGTTCCTTTGTAATTTGGATTCTTTGATATTGAATACCCTTGCTTCGCTTCTCTCCATTCTTGAGTAGGATAATGTTTGATAACATCTTTCACATGTTCAAACTTTTCCATACCTCTAAATGGATTATCTTCTTCACTGAAATCTGTTTGGATTATCAAACCCTGAACCTGTATAAAATATAGTAATAATCGAATAGCTTCCTGTTTTGAGAATTGTTCTTCTATATCATAAACCAATTCAGTCACTTTCATGCCTTCCAATTGATCATCAACCTGAACAGATGCCCATGAGATACTGTATAACCTCTTTAGTATTTCTTGTACGTTATCCATTATCTTTCTATTTTCTGTGAAACCTGATCAAGCATGTATTGTCTTGCTTTAACATCTGCTCTCTGCTTAGCTTCGTGCATAATTGACAATATCTCCTTGATTGTAAGGTCTTCCTGCTTTTCCAATATTATTTCGTATAAAGAAACAATCAGGTCTGATAATCGTTCATCCAACCCTACTCCTGCAACATTTGCTGCAATGTGTAAGAATTTTACTTTCTGTTCTTTTGTTATTGTATCCATATTATTTTTGTTTTTATTCGCACGACCTCTTTTGTTGCCAGCTTGTTTGTCGGTTGGTGCTTGTATGTCCTCTTTGTTTCGCTTTTATGAGTTTGAACTTTGCTTCATCCAAAAAGTCCTGAAAGTGTCTTTCTTCTATGGCTTCCCAATGCTTTGGTATTAATCCGTCAATGTTCTCAGCATCCCATATACTGTAAGCATATGTATAGTTTATGTGCATTCTTCTTCGCCTGAATTTTACAAACCATATCTTATGCATTGCTGTTGGCATATCCTCACCCTCATGTACAGTAAACAAGTAATCACTAAGCTTGAGTAAAATAGGGTCAACCACTGGAACTTCCATCCTATCGTGATAATGATCTTCTGGATTCTTTGGCAGTTGTTGCTTAGCATCTTCAATTATCACCATCATGACCTCTCTCATCAGCTTTGTTTTCTCTGGGATTGCATATTGCTCCGTTGAATACTGTAAATACTTTACAAGCCTATCGTCTGTTGGTTTGACAATACTGCCTTCTGTTTCGTAAACCTTTGTTTCTGTATTATAGTACAATGCTCTATGAAAGAACTCCGTTTTGATTTCTAATGTCATTATTTAAAATTTAGCTGCCCTTTCCATTATGTTATCAAACGTATCAAGGAACAATTCACCATTGTTATATAGCGGTCTTAACTCATCTACATAACTATTAAACATTTGTGGTGTTTCTTTTGAAGATTCTATTGTCATGTAACCATTTGGTGATGTTCTATGTAATTTGAGCTTACCGCCTTTGGATTGCTTTGTCATATCCGTTTTTGGTGTTTTTCGGATATCAAATGGAACTCCATCCCTTTCGCCATAACATGCTTTGATCGCCCACCTTTGAGTGTCTCTTGTCAACCCTTCTTCCAATAATCCACCGCCTGAGCCTGTTATGATATTATCTGCTGCCCAGCCTGTTTTGATATATTCATTATACAATTCTGGAATTGATTCTTCATTCATGCCGTCTCCCTGTATAATCCCTATGTTATGATTGAGCACCTTGTATCCTTTACTGTTCAAGTGAAATCCAAATATACCACCTAATATATCTGAATACTTGCAAACATTTGTTATTGGTTTACCACTGTCTGGTCTGAATACTATTCTGCCTTCGTGCGCTATTATCAATTTCTTAATTTCTTCGCTACCCACAACATTAAGCATAAAATTATCAGCATCATAGCTATCAATTACAATACTTTTAGTCATGTTTGTGAATTGATTCAATTGCGCCTTGATGTATTCAAACTCTCCTTCATCTGAACCATATGGCGTTGCTACTGAATGCTCTGTAGCCCAGACACTCTTTGCTCTGCCCTTATAACCATAGAAGTCCTTTATCATTCTGGATGCAGGCATGTTATCACTACCTTCAAAATGTACCAAATGTCCTATACCGCCCATCACTGCTCCTTCAAACATTGTCCCACCTCTCAAACCAAAGTCATTCACAGCAAACGGTAACGTCATTCTTGTTACGTCGCTGCTCTTTCTAAATGCTGGAATGATGTTCTTTTTGATATTCATACTCCTTGTACAAACTGCAGTTGGATACCATGTCCACATCAACATATCTTCAAAATGACTCAACATATTAGCAAACCATGGCTCTGTACTTTCCATTGTAAAACAAACATTCCCTTCTTGTACTATTGTTCCTTCTGGAACGGTCATGATTTTCAATGGTAAATAGCCTAAATTCATCACCTTTTCCCAAACTTCCTTGTTAAAGAACTTATCTGTTCCAAACGTGGAATAGCTTTCTTCTATGCCTTCCTGAATCATCTCCTTTGTTATTGGTTGCATAAAATGCTGCATAATGATAGGCTGTGCGCCTATAAAACAAACCTCTGGATAATGACCGCCTAATCTTGGCTCTCCATAAGATATCAATTTGTTTATATTTTGTTGTCTTTGAAGGTGATGCACTATCTTATATGCATCTGTGTCTATTGGAAGGTTGTGTCTCATATATTGTTTTGTTTAAAATTTCTTGTTTTCTAATATCTTTAGCAATAAAGGTTTGTGTAATGGTGCAATGATTTCTATTGCATCTCTATAATCAAACCACATCACTCTTTGTAAGTCATCTCCTGCTTCTGCTGCACCGTAATAGTATTCAGCTTCAAATAGGCTTGTCATGATACCATCTGATGAGCCTTTGTATCTCCAATCATCTATTTTCATAGATGCTACATATTTCAAATAATGTATCTCTACTCCTTTCACCTCTTCTGATAACTCACGCTTTGCTGCATCTTCCAGAGATTGATCTGTTACGTCTACAAACCCACCAGGTAATCTCCATACATCTTCATTTGGCTTTTGCCCCAACAATATTCTATTCATTGTTGATTGTATCAACGCTATATCAACTGTAGGGTATGCTGTTGGGAACTTATTTTGAGTTGCATATATTATTCCTGCCCTGAAATCGCTACTCATGTCTGAACCTCTGGTCTCAGCAATTGTTTTTCTTACTAATGTTGATGAAACTCCAACTCTTTCTCCTATATCAAAAGTAGGATATTTGCCCGAATAGCTTGCTTTAAAACTGTCTCTCCCATGATAAATGATTGGATCATCCCACTCTGACAAAATAGCATCAACTGTTTTTGACCAAAACTTGTCACATCTGTTATCTGGCAATCTTCTCACATGAATTAAATCAGCTGTAAACAGTTTTCCATATTCTTCTGTTAACATTGCTTGTCTTATATCATAGGATAAAGGATTGTTATTTGTAAATCTTGTTGGTGATTCCCCTAATAAAACAACACATCTCTCATTTCTGACAAATGCTGTTCTTATCAATTCTATGTGTGCTTGTGTTAATGCATCTGTTTGAAATCTGGCTATTATTACACCTGTTCCTTTTTTTCTCCATTTGAATTTGTCTTTGATTTTTGTAAAGAATGATGGTTTATTTAATTGTTTTATGATTGATTCAAGCTGTATATTCTTCACAACTTCTCCTGCTAACTGTTCTTGTACGTCTTCCAGTTCTGTTTTCTTAGTGTAAACATTGGCATGACCATTCAAGCAATAGAATGTATGATGATTGGCTCTTAACATGTTATTATGTTCTTCTGTCATTGCCATTGTACAACCGCAATTCCAGCAAGCCCAAGTTATCATATTAAATTCCATCATTTCAATTTTGTTATGTGTTAACTTTGCTCTGATATATTCAGTTCTGCTGAACTGATTGATGCTTCAATTCTACTCATAAGTGATTCTGCACAACTATTGTAACTACAATCTTCAACACAATAGCTACTGCACATACGTGGTCGGCTTGCATACTCTTTACATACTTTACTTTCTTTGTCAAAGTGTTTACATGTATATACATGAGCGCTTATCTCTCCAGTTTCTATGTCCTTCACATAACCTCTCTGCTTCAATTCTTCATTATTAAACTGTATAACGGATGGAGTTTGATTGTATCTTATGCCTTTTTGCGGTTGAATGTTAGATAAGCCTAATGGGATTATCATATCTACTATGTAATCTAAATCATTATCATTCTGTACTCTCCTTTCTACACCATAGGAATCAATGAACACTGTTTTCTTGTTCTTCAATGCTTCTTGCATAAGTTTTAAGCAATCAAGACTATATCTCAATTCAAATCTTGCACAGCAATCTCCTGTGCAACCGTTTGTTACTATTTCACTTCTTTCCATATTAATAATCTATTTCAAATAATGTTTCACCCCTGTATTCTGAACCTGTCTTCTTTACTTTGAGATATATGTTTTTGCCCTTCATTCTTTCGTACTTGATACTTTTTATCAGAAAATCAGCCAAAGATGCAGAATTGATACAAAACATTGGTCTTCCTTGTTTTTTCCTACCTTCAGCAGCAAGATTGAAGTAGCTTTCCTCTTTACCACGCAATAAGTAGTACTTGCCCAATAAATTATAAACACAAACCTTGTATTCACTACTTAAACCCATCGCTTCAACCAAATCAGCATTGAATCTTATTCTTTTACAATTAGCTGCTATGGTTATCATTGGATTCGCTTCTTTGAGCTTTCCATAATTCTTGTCTATTATGATTCCTTCCATTGTATTATTCTGTTATTGTTGCAAATGGGAATAATTTGAGGTCTGCACCTTTGGTATTCAATAAAGGTCTGTATAGTTTATCAGGATTCTTATCAGAACTTCTCCAAAGAAATTTGTTATACATATTTTTACAATAAAAACTTATGATAGTAAATATCACTGCATTTCTATTGTGTCCTTTTATTGATTTATCTACAAATACAAATTCCTTGAATATAGTATTTATATTCAAATCCTTTTCCGTGATGTTGATGTGTGAAACTGTGAACTTTGTATATGCTAATATCTTTGAATCAGCATTATCTTCACATGCACATGCTGTACCGTCTGGCATTATCTCTACTTTCATGAAAGTGAGTAACTTTGCGTATAATTGACTACACTATTGTTCTTGATAATTTATTGTAAGATTCTTTCCTTTCTTCAATGCCGTTCCAACCGCCATTTACTCTGAAAGATATACACATAATTGGTGAATCTGTATAATTGTACCAACCTGTTCCTTTCTTGAATCTTTTGATTGTGACTTTTTCATGGTCTGGTCTGCATAACATATTCAAATCTCTGGATGTCCAATATATCATAGCAGCTAATGTTCCCCATACTGGGTCTGCTAATAATTCTGGTTTCTTGAGCAAACCGTCATTAACAAACAATGCCTTCTCTGCTTCGTTCAGAAACGGTAATTTTGCTATCTCTCTTCCTGTTAATTTATAATTTGCTCCACCTGTCGTCTGTATTGGCCCACGCCCTTTGTACTTTCTCCCATCTCCATCTCTGGCTGCTGTGTTACCTAAATCTGTTCTTGTATCATATGCATCACCAGAAGCATATTCTTCAAAAGCATTGAACCTGTCACTTTCTATAGATAATTGAGCAAGGAAATGCCTCAATTCTAATACAGTATCTATACCAAAATAATCCGCATATTTATTGTACGTATATACAAAACCTACAATGTTCTTGTTCTTCTTGTCTCTTCCAATTTTTGGATTAACTGCTGGGAATAAATCCCATAACATTTTCTCTGTTATTTGTATTTTAGCTTGATACATAATTTTATTTTTATTGTTGTTCGATAATGTTGATAATCTCATTGATAGAATCTATTTTGGATTGTATATCGTCAATTACCTCATTGACTTCCAACAAATATTTATCTCTTCCAGCAACTCTACTTTCTTTTATGGCTATCAAAGAAGCAAGCAACTCCTGTGGGTTGTGCTCTATTTCATTAGTTGATATTTCTACAACTTTGCCATCTTTAAGTTCAAATTTACTGTTTGCCATATTAATTTTTGTTTACATATTTAATAATCCAACTAAACCATCATCAAAACTAAATATCAAATCATTCGTACCATACATTTCTTTCAATTTAGCACAAATTCTTCCTTGCCTGCTAATCTTCAACTCCTTATAAATATAAGGCAATGTGAAATTAGTTTCTGGATTGCCATTTACTGTATTCACAACAACGCCATTGCTATCAACAACAGCGAAATTTACAGTGATCATTTGTTTTCCATTTTCATCAAAATAATGATATCTGAGACTTTCTATTAATGCTTCGTGGTGCTTTGGAAACAGTGGCATAGATTGTGTTTTAATCTAATTATTAACTGCTTTAATCAAGACAAATTGTAATGGAGTTGCTTCTGTTATACTGCCAGCAGATACATTGCGAATTGTTATTGTAGCTGAACCTGCTCCACATACTGTGCTGAAATTCCAAGCACCACCATTAGTAGCTGAAATGTGTTGTACGTGTAAAAAATCTGTTGCGGCAATAAAGCTATTTGTTAATGTGAATGTAACGGTTGCTTGAGATGCTTGCGCTGCACTAAACATTGTAATTGTTCCGCAAAGCTTGTTATTTACCACTGTTGTCGTTCTGCTTGTACCTTGAACAACTGTACCACCTGCTCCTGTTGAATAACCTAAACCACCACCAGAAGAAGTGAATGATCCTGTAATGATAGTGTTCCCACTTCCATCTAAAGTCCAACGTAATGTATTATTCGTGTAAAATTTAATTGGCCCATTGGCTTGTGTACCAAACGCAAGACCAGCTATACCTGTGCCTGTTGATAATATGCCATAATCAGTCTCATTCATCCCAGATGTAGTCCAAGCTGTACCCATACAATACATTCTCAAAGCATCTGTACCACTCACGCCATTCCTTACTTCCAAAGCAGCATAATCTCCTGTACCAGAACCTGAATTATGTATAGCAAAATATCTTCTTCCTGTTAAAGCCCCATCCCCCACAACAATATCACCACCCAAAGGATTCAGATAAAACGCTTGTGCCGTTCCATTGTTTCTTCCTTGAATAGCTAACAATGATGAATACAATCCTATTGCAAAATTATTACCAGATGCCTCATTCCCTACTGTAAGGGCGTGACCTGTTGATGAAGCAGAAAGTACAGTTGCTGATTTTGCAAATATGATCCCATCTAATGTTGTTCCAGTATTTATTGATGTAGCCCTTGCTACTCCTAATGTGGGTGTTATGAGTGTGGGTGATGTACTGAAAACCACATTTGTTGATGTTGTTCCTGTTGTTCCTGTAGCTGCATTTAAATAATTCAATTGTGTTCCTGTAGAAGTTACAGATGTTGCTCCTAATGTCCATGGTGTTGGGAAAGTTAACGTGCCTGTTATGGATGGGCTTGCGGACATCACAAAAGTTGATCCTGTACCTGTTTGCGCTCCTGTGCTTGTTGCATTACCTACAGATGTTATCACTCCTGTTAAGTTTGCATTTGTTGTTACATTTCCTGCGGTTAAGCCAGATGCTGTACCTGTTATGTTTGTTCCTGTTAAGGATGATGGCGTACCACCTGCACCGTTGAATAATACTGGTGCACCTGCACTACCTGTATTAACTCCCAATGCTGTTGCGATGCCTGTTCCTAACCCTGTAATATTACCAATCGCAGGTGTAATTGTTACATTTGAGGCTGCAGTTACAAGTCCTTTAGCATTGGTTGTTATCTGTGCTGTCTGTGTGGCACTACCGAATGTACCAACATTGGAATTCACATTTGCCAATGTCAAAGCATTAGTATTGTTAGCTGAACCATCAAAAGCACTTCCTGAGCTTGTTGCATCACCTGTAATTATGCCTATTGTTCTTGGTGTTTGTAATGCTGTAGCGGTGGCAGCATTGCCTGAAATTGTTGTTTGTGGTAAACCTAAATCAGACTGAACCTGAGCAACTGTTCTGCTTGCCCATGCTCCTGCTTTCGATTGTATAAAATTATCGGTAGTTGCTGTTAATCCTGAAATGGTTGTTAAATCAGCATCCAATGGTTGATATCCTGCCGTGGCAGCAGCCGTTGTGAGATATGTTGAATTATCATAACTTAAAGTTGTTCCTGTAGCCTTTACGAATCCTGTTCCGTTTATTATATCAATATTTGCTGTGCCGTCAAATGGAACTCCTTGTATGTTTCTTGCTGTTTGTAATGCTGTTGCTGTACCTGCATTACCCGTTATTGTGGTTTGGTCTCCTGTATTAGTACCACCTATTGATACTGTTGGTGTAGTGATCGTTAACAATCTACTTAAATCTCCAACATCAATTATCAATGCTCTTTGCGCTGTCGCTGTTGAACTTCCATTTTGTAGATGTAAATATTGACCTGATGTTCCATTCCATAAATGTGCATTGCCAAAATAAGCATCTTGTATGCTTGTTATAGAATTAGACAATGTTCTTCCATCTATGCCGCTTCTGGTAGTGTCTAATCTATACAAACTTGCATAGATTGTACTATCTGATCTCAGCATATATCCTGTCAATGATGGAAAATCTGCCCTTATTGCAGCAGCTGTATCATCTAAAACAGATTGTGTTATACCTGCCCCACCTGTTGAAAAGCCAACCCAAGAACTACCATTGAAATAATACGGCAAACCAGATTTCAATATAGTTGACCCAGCATGATATTGAGATGGGAGCCATGGTGGGATGATTGTGTCTCCTGGTGTGAACGCTCGCATGCCACTGTCAGCTACTGACCAACCTCTTGTTACTAATGTTCCTGTCTTTGATCCCTGAAATTGGGTTTGTGATTTCGCTGCTTCAACGAAAAACAATAATGTGGCAATGAGTATCGCCATTAATTTATTCATATCTTTGTCTATTTATAGACAATGATAACTGTTTCGCCACCTGCAAACACTAAATCTGTAAATGTTATTGTATCGGTTGTGTTAATTGTTGTTGGAGTCCAACCCTGTTGTTGAACTACATCATTCATTATTATGAATACTACTGTTTTCCCTATAAGCGTTGTAGATGTTAGCGTTGACCCTGCTGATGCTGTAACCGTTACTGATCTCAGTGGATTTGTTGTATTAAGGAATCCTGACATTCTTATGAATTCATCATTCATCTCTGTAGGATTGTCAAATATCCAAAAATTGGTTTGATATTCAAGGTCATCTGGTTCTACATATTCATCATCCTCAATATTGAATTTGAATATTACTAAATGATATGTCTCTTCATACCAATCATATTCACCAACACCAACGCTTTTTAATAAAGATGTGTTAATGTAACAATTGAAAAACGGTATTTCATATGGAGTTGATACTGTTCCTGTCATATTCCCTGACAATATCAGGTCTGTTGTTATCAATGGATTTTTGAAGTATTCATTTGTAGCAACAATATTAGCTAATTCTGCTGACACTTCCAACATTGTCTCTAATATCCAAATATCTGTTCTCAACTCTAAATCATCAACCAATACTGGATACACCACACTATTTCTATTCTTAATGAATTCAATAGCATAATATGTCTCTTCATACCAATCATATTCATACACTCTGATTGCTGTAACTGCGTCTGTATCTATTGGCTTATTTGTGAATGTAAGTGTATATGGTGATGTCGAACCAGACATATCGCCACTCATGTTGACAGTTGTTATTAAGGGAGTTACATAATTCATATCATGTAATACCTGAATTAGTTTTTCCTAAGATTGTTTTTAGGCATTGAGATTTGAAAATTACCAGAAGGAACATAACCATGATCTTCCATACTTTCAAACATATAGCAACGCTCCCCATCTATGTATTCAATTTCTTTAAGTATATACTCACAATCAAGTTCATAACCATCTGTATATTCCTTGCATTTCATAACGATTCTACCACTACCCTCCACCAGATTGTGAACCAATAGTCTTCTTTCATGCTCTCCTGAAAAGAAACGCATTTGTTCAGAGTATATTTCATCTCTCATCATTGGGTCTATTATCAATATCCCTGCATTTCTGTTTGGAGCTGTTGGTGTGATGTGATTTTCTGATATTTGCAGACTATATACTACATTGTATTCTTCTGCTATATATCTCAATAACTCCTGTATTGTTTCTACTTTCTCTCTAAGTAGTAACTCATTAAACACTGATTTCTTTTTGTCTTGCATCATTCGTTGATAACTGTTTTACTGTCCAAAATGTCTTATATAGATCAATTCTGATTTTGCCCTTGTTATTGCTACATACTTCAAATTCTGCTCTTGCTGTAATTCTTCTCCAGTGAAAGCATATTTTGATGGTATTAACTCTGGGTTCAGGAATGCTATCTTTTTGTTCTCCAATCCCTTTGATTTATGTATTGTCATAAGCACAATTCCTTGCTGTTCCTCATCTACAAAAATTAATTTTATTTGTTTCTTCAGTTGTGCTGTAGATATTGCTGACTGCGACAAAATCTTGATTATTTCCTTCTTCTCCATAAAGTCTGCCATAGATTGGTGGTTTTCTGGTTTAGACACGCCTTTACTTACTAACTTTGATTTAAGTTTGAGCCTATCAGATTCAAGATGTTTTAACATAGATTCTATATTTGTCTGTCTTGTTTTATCAATCATTCTTATGATATTGTCTCCTATCTCCTTGCCTTTTATGTTAGCTTTCACGCCTTTGTTAAGCAATTCAAAGAATAATTGCACCAATGGTTTGGTGTTCCGACAAACAACAATCATGTCACCTGAAATGTCTTCTCTTATGCCGTCTCTCACAATGCCTTGCTCGGCAAAACTGGAATGCTCAATATAAGGTACAATTGATTTTGCTTCATTTACTATGTCAACTCCACATCTGTAACACACTGACAGGGGTAATTCTTTCACTTTGTTACCCAAAACTTCACCCAAATTGTAAAATGAATTACTATCAGAACCAGCAAACGAATATATAGCCTGCATTGGGTCTCCTACATAAATTACTTTTGTATTGTAATTCATCATCTTCTTCACCATTGTTTGTTGTGCTTTCGATAAATCCTGAGCCTCATCTACAAATATATAATCATATTTCTGTAATTTTATGTTCTTGGATGCTGGTAGATGTATCATGTCTACAAAATCAATACTATCAAACATTGCTTTATTACTATAAGCAAGTAATTCCTTTGCGTTCTTTATTTCATCTTTAAATATTGATATTGAGTGTCTTGATGCTATTTCTGCAATCTTGACATTATCTTCATATTCCATGTAAATTCTCATGTAATCTACTATCTTGGATACTCTGTAAACATATGATGCTTGGTTTTCTTCAATATTCCATTTTTTGAATAGCTTCAAGCCTAAAAAGAACACTTTTCCTTCGCTCAATTTTATCTTATTGCCATACCACCTCTTCAAAGTCTTCATACCAAATCCATGCAATGTTGATACTTCTACATTAGCAGGAACTTTTGTTTTCAATTCTTCTACTATTGCAACATTAAATGCTAAGAATATAATTTTCTTGTTCTTTGGTATCAACTCCAAACAATTAACTATTGTAGTTGTCTTGCCACTACCTGCAACTGCATTTACTGCTATCGTATCTGTGCCTGGAGCAATTGTTTGGTCATATATATTTTCCTGATATTCTGATGGTTTGTGCCCCATATTTCTTCCAATGTTAATTTCTTTAATCCTAATGATATTTTGCGTTGGTTTAATAACGGTGGGTACATTGAAGAAGGCAATCTTACATCATATCTGAACTCAACTTTCTCCCCATAAAAACATGTCCTTATTGTTGCCTTAAAAGCATTGAATTCTTTACTATTTATTACATAGTAATCTGAACACAATAAATATATCACACTTATATCGTAATAAATGTAACACTTAAATTTCTTGTTTGGTATTATTGTCTCAAAAGGAACTCCTGAAGCTGTTGTTCTTATGACCAAAGATGTTGGGAATATTTCATCTGCTAAATCAATAGCAGTTTTTGCTGCATCAAATAATCCAACTATATCATTCATTTCAGTATTAACTATGAAGCAAATATCATCCAACGGCAGTGTTCGCTGAACTTGATGTTTGATTCCTTTTCGTTTCTTGCTATGAAATCATTCAAAGACTGATTGAATCCAATGTCTCCCATTGTATCCATATGAATATTTTCTATCCATGTTGTTATCGGTCTTCCTTTCAACGTGCAATAGTTAACAGATGTTGTGCTTGATTTCTCACTGGGTGCAAACATAGTATGTAAGAAAAATTCCATCCTACCTTCGCATATTTCTAATGCTATAATATGATGTCCCAATGAATTGATTTTACAAATCTTTCTGTATATGTCTTCTGATATATTATTTGTCATAAATTTTAAGCAATTTTTGTTTTAAAGATTCAAGATTTTCTGTATATTGGTTATGTGATATCTTATTGCTTTTCAGGAACTCCTGAAACCTTTGCCCCTCTACTTTCATTATCATTATGCCGTATTCGATTTCATTCAAATCCATATTAACGACATCAACATCAGTAAAGTCAACATGATGCAGGTATTTAGCAGCTGATTTTATCCAAAGCTCATTCTGATCTGTATTATCCACAACCTGATTGTGTTTCTTGTAATTCTTTTCATATACACGATATATGATTTTGTTCAATGCTGAATTGAGATAGAAATGGAACTTTTTGAAATCCTTCATCTTCATATTCAGCACACATCTATGTAATCCTAAATAGCATTCCATAGTGATATCTTCTTTTGTGTGAATAACCTTCAGTTTGTCGTAATTCTTTGTAAGATAAAAGAAATTATTAACAGCCTTCATGATAACAGTAGAGCAACCAATAAACAATTTCAGCATCAATTCTTGTCTCTCTCTTTCTGATAAATTTTTCTTCTGCCTTAATAAAATCACAGACTTTCGCACTATCTTATGATTCAAATTATAGTTGGCATTCTTATCTATCAAGAGGTACATATTGTTCTTCATCTACTGTTCTTTTGCTCCGTACTGTTTAAGTTTATCCATCTTCTCATCTCTGCCATGCTTTTTGAAATTATCTCTTGCCCTCTTGTTAAAATATTCTGTCCTTTGGTTAGCATCCATACCTGCAACTTTCATAATGAATGGTGCTGTAATGTCCTCTCCTGGATTCGCATCTAATGCTATAAGTGGATGTTTCTTACACTTCTTTTCATCACAACATATCACTGAATTATTGATACTATAAACCAATTCTCCGTTCTTTACAGATATATTGAATTTAGATATTGTCACCTCTTTATTGCATTTATTGCACTTAAAATTACTCATCTCCTACAGAAAGTTTTTTAATTGTTCAACATCGCTGTCTTTTACAGCTACTCCTAAACCACCATCACCCATTGTTAACAAAGCTACTGTGATGTCATCAAGTTCGTATATGCTTACATCTTCTGACAATGTTTCCATATGTACAGCTTCGCCTTGTATGAAGTAATACAATTCATGTATTTCATCTTTGTTTTCGCTGTATTTATCGAAACAGAACAATATTTTGTTATAATCTGTTGCTATGTGTTTGAGTAAATCAACAAATACTGACTCTCTGAAGTCCTCTTCATTGAATATACCTTCTTCATCGCTGAAGTGTGTTATTTTGTTAAATTTCATTGTCTTCTATTGCAAATTTTAATAAACAAATTGCGTCTGCGACGTTATCATCAGCACCCCTATAACCGTACTTTCGTATTGCTACCTTGAGCATATCTTGCTTTTTAGCATTGCCCTTACCTGTTGCATGTTTCTTGATTTCTGTAGCTGAATATCCCTTGAATGGTATATCATTTTCAGTACAAAATACTTCTATAATCGCCACGAATTTGCTATGTGATGCTATTGCTGCTGAGTTGATCCCTGATACTCTCTCATACACTATGAAATCAGGCTTTTCAGCATTGTACATTGTTGTTAGCTTTTCCTTGAATCGAATCAGCTTGAATGCAAAATTCTCATCTCGCTTGAGTTTGAAATCCCACATTCCATGTTGGTTGCTGTCTTTGTCACCTATTGCCCAACCAAATTTTTCTGCAGGGTCAAACGCTAATATTTTCATAGTGTGTTGTAATTGTAGTGCTTTTGTTCTTCTTTGTGAATATTACTTTATTCTTTATGTGTATCCCATCAATCTGATGCATCACAACCATACAATTCATCTTCAGTCTTTCCAATATCTTTATAGCCTCAATCTGGCCAGAATTATCTAAATACAATATGTTTTCATCAAAAGCAAGGAAATTCAATCCTTTGCCATAATCACAACTACTGTTTATCAAATCCCTTATCCCAATTATCCCAGACAATGATACTCTTGCTTTCTCACCGCCTGAATATCTATTAAACAACCCAGAATTCACGCCGTCTTCAACAACAAATATCTCTATCTTATCACGCAATGTTCCGTCTTTGTTTATCTTGTAACCGTTGATTTGCGTCTCAAGATTTGCGCCTATTTTGTTCAGATAAAAGTTTGTTACATCTTGTATCTTTTTGATAGAAAGATTTGCCAAATATGTCTTAAATCCAGTCTTATCCATATGGAACTTCAACATGCTTGTGGTCTCTCTTTTGTTGTCCAGCAATTGAAATTCGTCAACTTTCTTGGCTAATTCAAGTCTTTTGTTTTTTAACTTTGTTTGCAATTGTGTAATCATCAACGCATTTGGGTCTGAAACATTGATTTCTTTCAATTCCTGTATTGTCTTTGTCAACTTGTTTTTATAATTGTTCAGACTTGATGTTTCTTCTTCAATGTTTTCCAACGCATTGTTTATTTTTCTATTTGCGATTCTCAAATCAGCCTTCATTTCATCAAATGTCGCTATCACTTCTTCCAACTTAGCAATATCTGTCTTCAGAACTTCTGATTGTTTGTTATTTGTTGTTATAGAAGCTTTGTGTAAAACTATAAAATTCTTCAATTGTTTCAATGTATATTCTGACTCTGGTAAAAACTCATTATTGCATTCAGGGCACTTTATTGCTCCGCCTGTAAGAACCTCGTACCGCTTTACTTCTTTCCTTAGTTTGTTGGTTTCGTTCTCCAACCAATCTAATTTATTAATCAATTCGCTGCACTCCATCACTACATCATTCATTTTATCTTCATCAAGATGCTCTTTCAACGTATCCCTGGCAGTCTCAAGCTTTCGCAATTTAGAATTAGAAGATATGATATTCACCTGTATTTCCTTGATTTTACGCTGATACTTAGCCTTATTGGATTCTGCTATTGTTCTACTATCTTCTTCTGCTTCATTTTCCTTCAATTCATCAAGTTGTTCACTGTATGTACTTATCACCGCTTCAATAGAAGCTATGTTAGATTTGACTTCTTGATATTCTTCATCAATTATCTTCAAGTCCTTAGATAAATCAGCAAGAACTGAATCTATCATATTGGAATTACTGAATCGTGATATAATTTGCTTTTGTTCTGCATCTTTGGCTGTAAAGAAATTGTTGGCATTGCCTTGCCCCAATAGAAAGAAATTCAATATATCTTCACTTTTAATACCAATTTGCTCTATTATTTCTTTATTACCTACTGCAACCGATGTCTGGTCTTTCCAAAGCACCTTATCAAAATAAATTTGTAGCTTAGATGATTTCTTGCCTCTGAACAATGTTCGTACTATCCTCATATCCTTATTTAGAACATTATTATGCATTGATAATGCTACCTTACACTGAGACTCACCATTTGTAATGAAATCTTCTTTGTCAATGCCTCTGTAAACTTCTCCTGTAATTGCTAATGTAATCGCTTCCAACAGTGTTGACTTACCAGCACCATTAGAATTAGCACTTTCTTTCTTGTCAAGATTGTCACCAAGCATCACAACCAATTCATTGATGAAATCATAACTTGTCTTCCTGTGGGTGAACAAATTCTCCACCTCAATTCTACTTAGATTCCACATGCATTTTTTGTATTTTTGTTAATCCTTTGATGCGTAAATTGTTATCTGTTATGTATAGTTTTGAATAATCAAGCCAATGTTTAGCCATATCTTTCTTTGTTAACACTAAACCGCCTTCATGAATCTGACCAACTGACAACTCTAAATCACTGTAATCTTGCTTCACTTCAATCCCAGCCAACTCAAATCTCTCCTTGTTGAAAGTTTGAACCTTGTCTTTATCACCTAACAATGTAATTCTTACATTATCTTCCTTCATTTCAGATATGCTTGATGCTAATTCTTCCAATTGTTCTGTATCCTCAATATTGACCTTATGATGTATATACTTAGGAAATTTCGTTTGAATCTTCTTTGTAGTAAGATTGTCATATAATAATGTGAAACCCTTGTCTTCTATGCTTTCGCCATAATTAGCTTGATGACTGCTTCCTATGTAATGTATTATACTATTAAGTTTAGATTCATCGTGGTAATGACCTACATAAACTTTAGCAAAAGCCTTAAATAAATCTCTGCTTAAATCTCCCTGTACAACGCTACCATCATTATTCTTCACCCCATTGATTGAATGGTGCGTCATTAATACATGCTCTACAGTATCTTCATAATTTGACATACTATCAATTATGGTAAGCAGATGCTGTAAATACTCTGATTCTGAGAAATATGGTAACATATGAACAACTACATTCTCTTCTGGGAACTCAATTACCCCTGTACTGTCAAATAGATGGAAATGCTTGCTTTTGCGCTTCTGAAATATGCTGAGATAACTCTTATGTACACTTTGGTCTTTCTTATCATGATTTCCTGCAATGGTGTACAAATGTATATCATTTTTCTCAAACAATGCGATACACTCATCAACCAACAATAAACATTCAAGTGATTGCTTGCTCCTATCAGTAAACCAATCGCCTAAATGAAAAGCCCTATCGATGTTATTATCAATACAATAATCAACGCATTGTTGGAAAATATCACGCACTAATGGGGTGTTACTTTCTTTGGCATGTGTGTCTGTAAACATCAAACCAAAAACAGTCCTATTCTTCATCATCCTGACCTTTAGAAGCAATTACATCTTTATGTCTCGCTTCTGTAATTCTTTTCGTAAGAATTGCCAAAGCCTTATTCCCATTAATATAATTATCATAAAATGTACGCTTGCTTGTCCATGTTAATTTATTACCCAGAAATGATACTTTCTTAGCACCTTCTTGCTTCAAGATGCCCTTATCAATAGCATACTGTATGTCCTCTGCATTCAAAACAACACCAACTCCCAATAGTATCTCTATGTTCGTTTTCTTTCTACTACCAAAGTCATTCTTCACAACTTTCAATTCTGTGATCTGTCCAACTTCTATCTCATCAAGCTTAACATGCTCCTTCAGTTTTAAATCAACTCTTAATGTAGGCAAATACTCCTTCCATTCACCGCCCTTGGAATTTCTTTGACCTGTATTAAAGTCAACTGCTGTGTGGTTTATGCCTAACATGACAATATTTCTCTCATATATCTCTGTTAACATAGATTTCATCATCATATTAGCATTTTTAGCAAATGCACCCATAACAGCATGTTTTAAGTCAGTTTTTGTGCCCTTCTCAATATTCTTTTCCACAATTTTCACATTCTCCTTGAATGCTTCAACTTCCTGACGACTTAGTGTTGCACCGATACTATCCCACATAATAAATATGTTTGGCATTGTTTTGATCTTGTTAGCTTCACAAAAATCATCAATTTTGTTCAATTGAATTTGTAACTTATAAAACAAATCTTCCACATACTTCGATTTGATTATTATCACGTTTTCAATATCAACCCCCATCTTTTTAGCATACACTTTATTGTCTCTGTTTTCAGAAGACAATATTATACATATTGGGTCTTCATATGTATCTTGATATAATTTCATTGAGTACATTGCTATGGTTGTCTTACCACTTCGGCTTCTGCCTGAAATTTCTGTTAATCCTACTGGCCATCCCAATGTTCCCAAATTGAAATCCAATTCTGGAACTCCTGAAGGACACCATACTTGATTCTCTGAAAAGCTATCTTTGTCAGCGAATTTTATCATTCCATCATCTGCTTTCTTCAATAGTGCAGATACAAATTTGTTTGTTGCCATTTTGTGTTTATATTTATTTTGTTATTAAAAAAGCACCCAAACTATTACATCTGGGTGCTCATGTTGCTTGGTTAACGGCACTATTTCTTGTTCATTTTAGCCTGAATTTTCGCTCTTATCTCATCTTTTGTCATCTTTTTCTTTGGTGCTTCGTCTTCTTCATCCTCTGTTGATTCTTCTTCATCTTCTTCCTCAACAGCCTTTTTAGGCACTATCTTTTTCACAACTTTCTTTGGTTTCTCTTCTTCTTCATCTTCTGTAGCTTCTTCCTCATCTTCTTCAACAACCACTTTCTTTGGAACAATTTTCTTCACAATTTTCTTAGGTTGTTCTTCCTCTTCATCATCCTCTTCAGCTTCTTCTGTCTTTGCAACCACTTTCTTCACAACCTTCTTTGGTTTCTCTTCTTCTTCATCATCTTCTACATTATCTTCGTCTTCGTCATCATCGGCTACAACCTTTTTGAAGGTTTTCTTTGCTGATTTCTTGGTATCAACATCATCGTCATCATCTGAAGCTACTGTTTTCTTCAGTGTCTTATTCAATTTCAATTGTAAGGATTCCACAATAGTTTGAAACTCTTCACTTTCAAATAAGCCAATCTCATGCTTTTCATCAAAGAATCTCAACCCTTCCAGTGATTTCTCAAAATCTTCTTTTGAATAAAGTAGTATTCCCAGCTGAGATAATGGTTTCTTTTTGAAGTATTCTTCAACCTCATCATCTGTAAGCGGCAACGGATTCTTACTCAATTTCACAGTGTATGATGTCTTGGTTGTTTTGCCCTTCTTCTCTTTCTTCATTGTAACTATCACAGGTATTCCATCATCTGGGTCTGTAAATGGATCAAAGTCCAATGCTTCTTCTTCATCCTCTACAATCGTTTCTCTGTTCATTTGATCTCTGATAGTCTTCTTCATATCCATCAAACCAAATTTCTTGTTGCCATCTTTTACTTTATAGGCATAGCAAATCCATGATGCTTGCATACCTAAACCGCCATCCCATGCAGTCAGTGCTTTGATTTTATCCGCTTCATCAGGTTCAGAAGCATCCAAATTTGCTTTCACAAATTCAATGTATTCTTCAATGATATCTTGCTTTTGCCCACCGTGTTGCTTAGCATTTTGCACAGTTGCCCTTTTTTCTTTCCCATCATCACCTTCAACAGTTAACCAGTGTATACAGCGCATTTTGTAGAATGCTGCATCTCCAGGCAATGCTGGTAATATCCTGAATTTATTAGTACCCTCATCGTATTGGTGAAAGTCTGAATTGGAATTGCTTGGCATCTGAGAATCTTCTTCAGACACCAATTTCTTCAACACTTTGGTTGAAGTTGGTTTTAATTGCTCCCGCAATGATTTTTCTGCCATTTTTATTTATTTTAATTGTTTAACTATGAGTTTTATTTAATCAAACCACGTACTATATTGATGTCTATACAGTTTATACGCTTAATTTGTGTTGTAACAAGTGCTTCTTCTATGTCTCCAGCCTGAATTGACATGCTTAGCTTGTTAAGCTTGTCATCTTTAGACTTCAAAGACCAATATACAGAATTAACATATTCCATTTCTTTCTGTCTCCTGTACATTAATTTCTTGATAGATTGAAACCCCTTGTCTGAATCAATGAGCGCTTTCAAGTCTTCCACTGTAGGCTTCTTCTGCTTCTTTTCAATGTGTTCTTTGATTATTCTCTCTCTGCACTTAGCTTCATGTGTATTAACATTGAGTTTAGATTCATTGTACATGTTAGTAACATCAGCAAGCATAATCCCAAAGTGATTAAGAATTATGGGAATTGTTACTATTTCTGCTGCAAGGTTTGCTATGTCAATTCGCAAAAGTTTCTGCAGCTGTATCTCTTCCTCATTTATATTGCTTTTGAGGATTAACACACTACCGTCTGGTAATGTTACTTTACTTGTTGCCATCTTTTATCTGTTTTGTTAAAAATTCTGTTACTTGTTGTTTTACCATTGGAACTTTCTCACTTAGGAAAAACAGATACATCATGGAATACACAGCATTGTCTATAAATGTATCCGCTATATTCTCATTTGACTCTTCTGTTATTGTACCATTGTAGAACTGTTCTAATATTCTATCTGTCTTTCTTTCAAAGTTCATCTGCGATGACAATAGTCCACGTTTTTGCCATGAACCACCATACGCTTTGTCTTTTGAAGCAAACAATTCCATCATCTTAGGAAACATCTCCGCCATGAATGCTTTCACTTCTTCTGTTGAGTAATTAGGCAGTGGTGCCATTAAATCGTACTTAATCACTAAATCTTTGTTTGCCATATGTGTTTTTATATTTTTACTTGTTTTAAATAATCCATTATTTTTACTGCTTGCTCCCTGAACTTGCCATACCTTGCTGCGTCATAGAGTAAAGGTTGTTTCCTGTAAGCTTCTACGACTTTTCCTATTGTTTTCTCTAATCCTACTATACTTATTGCATATAATTCTACAAAATTTGTATTACCCAATGTCAATTCATTTAGTTCGTATTTTATACAAGCTAACCAATCTGACATCTTTAGTATAGATTCTTCCAATTCTTGATATTTGCCATGTTCTTCATTAGACACCATAGAATCATACAATAAATTGGATAACAATGAAGAATTAGTTGATACTGCACTTATGCCTGTCATGTCCTCTAATATCTTATTCTCAAAAGCAACTATCAATTTCTTTAGTTCTTCACCATTGAATGAATTGTGCTTTAGGTCATACAACACGTCTCCTGTTTTGCCCTCAAGAAAATCATGGAAAGTGCATTTATTCAATATCCTCAATATGAGATTCAAATGTTGAACCGAATCCTTGGTAAATAGATATTCACATATCATTGTCCCAAACGCCACAACCCACCAACTATGCTGCGATACTGATTCTCCTATCACGAATGGATGTGAATTGAATCTAACAATGTTATCAATCTTCCTATGTTCTGGATTGCTTAGAAAATCAGCTATGTTCATTATTTTGATAAATTTACAATTTTTGTTTTGTCATAGGAATACAATGTGTTGCTGCCTGAATAATCCTCAAACTTGGTCTTCCCTGTAATCGCAATTAACTTTCCTTTTAACGTTGGGATAATGTCTCTAAATTCATCAAGGACATCTTCCCAGAAGACTACTCTCAATAAATCACTGTTAGAAACCAACTCCATAGTACAGTACTGTGCTCCCTTCTTGGTGGTTTTCTCATTATAGAAATTCAAAACACCGCAAATGCATACTTCTTTGTAATCTTTGCTTTTCTGAAATTCTACATTATTAACATACATTGATTTCAAATTAGAATGTCCTGCATTTGATAACATCTGCTTATAGTCAACATCACCATACCCTGTCAATTCTTTCTGCTTGAAAATCCAGAAATAATCCTTGTATATATCATCGGTTTGAAAATATTCTGGTATGTCCTCTTCAAATTTATCCAAATGCTTCAAAACCAGCGCCATCCTTTCGCTTGGTTTGTTTATATCTTCTATCTCATCAAAACACCCAGACAATATCAGATTCAACAATGTCTTTTTGTTAACATTTTTCTTTGGTATTCTATTGGCAAAATCATTATAAGACTTGAACGGCTTTATTGTTCTCTCCCTAATTATATGATTAACATTGGCAGAACCAACACCCTTAATCTTTACAAGAGACCAGTATATATTGTCGCCACTACATTCAAACTTATCTGTAGATGTATTGATTGATGGTGGCTTTAATTGTATGTCACTACTCACTTTCTTCATCTCTGAAATCCTATACATTATCTCATCCTCTGATGCATATTGTAAAGATGTTGTCCAAAACTCCAATGGATAGTTAGCTTTAAAGTATTGAGCCCAGTACGCTATAATCGCATATGCTGATGCGTGTGATTTATTGAAACCATACCCACCAAAAGCAAGCAACTTATTCCATATCTTAATGGCTTCATGTTTGTCACAACCTCTCTCTTTTGCCCCATCAAGGAATTTCTGTTGATATGTGGCCATTATATCCTTTTGGAATTTCTTCATGTTAGTACGGAAACCATCAGACTCAACCAATGTGAAGCCACCCAATGTTACCACTGATTGCATTATCTGCTCTTGATATATGGTCAATCCATATGTATTCTTTGTAACATCTTCCAACATGTAATCATACTTCAACTTTCGCTTACCATGTTTGATTTCAGCAAACTCTATATGTGCATTGCTACTCATAGCACCTGGTCTCCATAGAGCATTCATCGCTGTAAGTTCCTCTATATTGTCAGGCTTCACCTTTGTACTGAAATTCTTCATACCAGAAGACACAAACTGAAATATGTCCTCATTGGCACCTCTTGCAAATAGCCTATATGTTTTCCTATCGTTCAATGGTATATCATCTAATACAATTTCTTCGCCTTTATTGTTTCTTATCATCTCTATGATAGACATGAATTTATCTAATTGTGATAATCCTAATATGTCCTCTTTCAAGAATCCTGCATTATCTGTGTACTTGCCTTCCCACTCAGCTACCAACAAACCGTCAATCATTTTTACAGGCAACCAATCGTTCACATCATATTCTTCTCCATGCTGATTATATTCAGGCAACACCAACACTGCAGAAGCATGAACTGATGATGACCTTGGCTGTTCAAGACAGAACTTTATCATAGTGATGATATCAGGATATTGCTGACAAAAATTATACAAATTCTTGTTGTTGTTTGCATATTTAAATATGTCTTGCCATGTGTAGCTAACCTGATGTCCTATCGCTTTTGTAATTAAATTACTGTATGTGAAATCCAAATTCCTTACTTTCGCAAAGTCTTTCAGTCCTGCCTTTATTTGCAATTTTGTGTATGTTCCCACTGAGCATGTTTGAAATTCTCCAAATCTTTCTCTTATGTATCCTTTCACAACGTCTCTGTATTCACTTGGAAAATCGACATCTATATCTGTAATTGCGCTCCCTTTATATTTCTACAAAGGGAGCAATTGAGGCAAGGAATCCTTACGCATTTCCTTGCTATGTTCTATTTTTTTAATTTTCATTTAGTATTGTTTTTCTTTCTTGTCATCCCTAATCTCCAACCATCTGGAATTGGGTCTCCAGACTTTATTGCCGTATTCTTGATCCCATTCGTTATTCTAAGTTTGCCATGCATTCCATTGTTTTCACCCTTATTCAAATTGGACTCTAATAGTTTCTTACTTAACTTTAACTTCATTTCTTCAGTCCAGTTGTTGCCAAAGTTGGCATTCTTATCACCTTTCCGACTTCCATCTGAAAACCTATTTGATAATGCTGCTTTCTGTTCATCATTCCAATTATTGCCGTAATTTGGATTCTTATCACCTAACAATTTCTTACCCAAAACAGATAGATTCTCTTTGTATTCAGGACAATTATCATATCTTTCATTGATTATGATTCTTAGCTTGTTCCTGACTTCTGGTTTCTTCATAGCTTCCCGCATTCTTGGAAGCATGTATTCCTTAATTCTTGGATTCTCTATTGGCGCTCCTTGTGCGAAACAATTAGCAGTGCCTTCTAATAAATTGTAGCCTATAAGTATATCAGCAGATTTGTATTTCTTTATGTAAACCATTTCAAATGCATCCAATTCTTTTTGATTTTTACATTCTCTTAACAATTCTTTAGTGAAATTATGCAATCCATGCTTCTTTATAGCTTTTCTTAGCAAGACACCACTGCCTATGTATTTCTTTGATTTGTCAAATGGATGTTTGTGTTGTCCTATATAAATTTTGCCATTAACTAAGCAAGTTGTTTTGTATGCATACATAATAGGTTGATAACTGCTAATCTAAGTCAATGTCATCATCTTCTGTAAGTTCCTCAGCCAAAACTTCACCTCTTTTTGTCTTCACCTTTGTTCCGTATTCAAACCGCTTTGTTGAGCCATTCTGTAATTGTAAACTTACATATTGAATTGGCATAACCCTTGTTTTATTCAAGAAACGCTCAAATAGTAAATCATATTGTATAGGGTCAACATTTGTAATGAATAATAGGTGACAAACCAATGAACCAGCAGCACTACCACGCCCTGTTCCTACCATTATGTCATTTTCTCCGCACCAATTGATTATGTCCCACAATATCAAAAAGTAATCAACAATGCCTGCAGTTTCTATCAACTCCATTTCAATGTTTAGACGTTCTCTGTACTGAACGACATCAAGATTCCTTTTCACAACTTTCTCTTCAAATCCATATTCAACCAAATCTCTGAAGAATTGTACATTATCCTTGCCCTTTGGTGCGAAATTATACTTAGGCAGTCTTGGGATACCGACTTCAATGCTGAAGTTACAAGAATCAGAAACACGCTTCACATTATCAAGCATCATGTCAAATAATCGCTTGAATGTATGTTTATCCTTATACATCTTTTCTGCCTGTTGAGCTATTTCATTGTATGTTTTGAAGTGCTCATCTTCACTATATGGTGTTATACGCTTATCAATCTTATTCAAGTATTCTTTCAACTGGAAATGTTCTTTCTCAATGTAGTAACTATCTTGAATAAGTATCGGCTTGATGTGATCTATGTATTGTTTTGAGTAACTTCTTATGAACTCCAGATTGCTTAAATCTGTCTTGTCATCAAAGAATTCAGTATAATCAATTTGTTGATACATGTCATCTTTGAAGTGCTTCCTGTATCTTAATATAGCATTTACAAACTTTTTTCTATCGTTGTGCAAATGATGTAACAATCCAAATTTACAAAACATTCCTACTAAAACCGAAAGAGGTAAAAAGATAAGAAATGCATTCATAGCTACAGATGGATACGTGTTGGTTTCTTTCGATTAT
>ERZ650308.295-NODE-295-length-26577-cov-14.075975_pt1 | contig 26577 bp, 17 predicted proteins | sample MGYA00376244_ERZ650308 | MGnify/ENA primary metagenome ERZ650308 (study PRJEB26733, sample SAMN07839295) | wastewater metagenome | biome: small river; feature: stream; material: water | place: USA: North Carolina | collected 2016-04-26 ... | reverse complement strand
TTTGGTAAATTTACAACGAAAGGCTTAATTTAAGCACAAGTCTTGTATTTTTGCATTCGATAACAGAAAAGCATGCAAGAATTACCTATAGTCCCAGCAGAACAACATACAAAAAAGCCCAATTGGTTGAGGGTTAAACTACCTATTGGAGAGAGCTATAAACTCGTGAGAGGCTTAGTGGACAAGCATAAATTACATACCATTTGTGAAAGTGGTAATTGTCCTAATATGGGAGAGTGTTGGGGTGAAGGAACAGCCACATTTATGATCCTTGGTAATATTTGTACAAGGAGTTGTCAATTCTGTGCTGTAGCAACAGGTAGGCCAAAGCCAGTAGAATGGGATGAACCACAACGTGTAGCAGAAGCCATCTTTTTAATGAAAGTAAAACACGCAGTGTTAACAAGCGTGGATAGAGATGAATTGCCTGATGGTGGATCCATTATTTGGGCCAATACGATTAAGGCGATTAAAGCATTGACGCCAGATACAACATTAGAAACATTGATTCCAGATTTTAGAGGGATTAAGGAACAAATTGAACGCATCATTGAAGCTGCTCCAGAAGTGGTGAGTCACAATATGGAAACAGTAGAACGCAATACCAAACGTGTTCGTGTTCAAGCAAAATACAGAAGAAGTTTAGAAGTACTAGAAACCTTAAAGAAAGGCGGCATGCGTACAAAAACAGGTATCATGTTGGGTATTGGTGAGGAAAAAGAAGAAGTGATTCAAACGATGAAGGATTTAATTGGCGTTGGATGTGATGTCATAACAATTGGACAATATCTACAACCCACTAAAAAACATTTACCAGTGCAACGTTTTGTTCATCCCGATGAGTTCGCTGAACTTAGGGCAATTGGATATGAACTAGGATTTGATTATGTAGAAAGTGGCCCATTGGTTAGGTCATCCTATCATTCAGAAAAACACGTTATCAAAGGATGGGGAAGAAACAAATGGATGGAAGAACAATCTTTATTGAAATAATACGAATAAAAAAAAGAGGCTCAATGACGAGCCTCTTTTTTTTATTCCCACATTAGGGCGGATGCGCCAAGTATGGCGGCATCAGATTCTTTCAAATGACTGATTAATATCTTTACTTTATTCTGGAATATCTCAATTAAGTTCGCTTCCATATGTTCTCTAGTTGGCTTCAAAATCATATCACCAGCTTTTGTTAAACCACCAAACAAGATGATGGCTTCTGGACTTGAGAACATCACAAAGTTGGCCAAAGACATGCCTAATATTTTTCCTGTAAATTCAAATACTTCTTTTGCTACCTCATCACCCTTTACAGCTGCATCAAAAACATCTTTTGAGGTGATGCTATCTATCGCAATATCTCTTAAAAGACTTGGTCTATCTGATTGACTAAGTATCTCTCTGGCAGATAGAGCAACACCGGTTGCAGATGCGTAGCTTTCAAGTGATCCAAGCTGATCAGTGCCAAAGTGTTTTCTACCACCAGGAATAATCACAGTATGCCCAAGTTCACCTGCGAATCCATCATGGCCATATATGAGTTGACCATTGGCTACGATACCACTTCCTACACCAGTGCCTAAAGTAATCATGATAAAGTCTTTCATTCCTTTTGCAGCGCCATACATCATTTCACCAACAGCCGCTGCATTGGCGTCATTGGTTAATTTAACAGGGATCTTAAATTTGTCCTGTACCATTTTCGCAAATGGGATAATGCCTTTCCATGGAAGGTTAGGAGCATATTCAATGGTACCAGTATAGATATTGCCATTCGGTGCGCCAATGCCAATGCCTTTGATGCGACCAAATCCGCCCACTTTCTCTATCATTTCTGATAAATGCTCATACAATTCATCAATGAATGTATGCACTTGAAGATGTTTTTTTGTAGACATCTCACTTGAGAATAATACATTACCATCTTTATCTACAATGCCAAATTTTGTACCTGTTCCGCCGATATCGACGCCTACAACATATGATTCCATGATATCTTTTTTTTAATTTTTAGTGTCCACCAATTGTTTCAGCTTCTTCATAATTGATACCTTGTTTTTTTAGAATTCCTTTCACTGCGATGGCGAAGAATACTAAGTAGGCAAAGCATAAAGCAGGAATCCAAAATGAATTATGGATACCATAACCAGGCTGATCTAAATGTGAAGATTGTAAATAATCTGCAATTTTACCTTGAATAGGAGGGATGATACCACCACCCAAAATCATCATGATTAAGAATGCAGATCCTTGTGGTGTATATTTCCCTAAGCCAGAAACGGATAAGGAAAAGATAGAAGGCCACATAATAGAACAAGCCAATCCACCTGTTAAAAAAGCATAAGTAGCCACAGTTCCTTTAGTGAAAATACCTAATAACATTGCGGTTACACCTACTAAACTAAAAATCAATAAAGTTTTAGCTGGTTTATTTTGACTCAAGTAAAAAGCAATGATTTGAATGAAAACGCAGATGATATACCAATAGAGTGGGCTCATGTCATATTGAGCAATACTATTCAAAGCAATCACAATTCCAAAAGCAATGATCGGTACGATGAACGTTAAATACTGTTGAGTTTTCTTTTTAAAATCAAAGGCGCTAATGGCACCAGCCCAACGTCCAATCATCATGCTACCCCAATACATTGATACATATGGCGCGATTGCTGATGAAGAGATGCTACCGAAATCGGCTTGCTTTAACAATTCACCTAAGTTGGATCCTATGGCCACTTCCACACCAACATATACAAAGATCGCTAACATACCCAAAACCAATTGAGGGTATTTCATAGCGCCCCAGCCTTTTTCATTTTTCTGTGCAGTGAAATTAGCTGCTAACAATCCAATCACTACAGTAGCCAATGCACCTAAAAGCCATTTTAATCGGTAGGTCTCTAAATCATGACGACCTGCGTCTGTTAAACTTGATGGATCAATTTTGTAACTATCAAAAATTGGTACGAATAGGGCAATTAATACACCCGTCATGATGACCAATAAAGACAATGCTTTTCCGGCTGGCTCCATTGCTTCATCTGAAATGCCTGCAGGTACTTTTTTAGAGAAATGGAATAATGCAGCAGCTGCAATAAATAATCCACCAACTGCTGTGTATAGAATAATGACTTTATCTAAACTTAATTGTTTGATCTGTTCATCAGTGATAGCAGCCGCAGTGCCAAATAAGGCAAGTGCCACAACGATTGGGCCGATAGAAGTACCAAATGAATTGATTCCACCACCTAAGCTCACACGACTCGTTCCAGTAGAGGGGTCACCTAAAGCGATAGCGAATGGTTGAGCAGCAGTTTGTTGTAATGAGAACCCAAGTGCTACGATAAATAAACCAACCAGCATACCTGTGAATGTATTGGCATTGACAGCAATAATCATGGCTGCGGCACCAATGGCTGAAAACAATAAACCATATACAATACTTTTTTTATATCCCCATTTTCCAACAAGATCTTTACCACCTAAAGCACCATACGCAAATAAGCCAAGCGCACCGATATAATAGGCCAAGTAAAAAGCAAAATCAATCAACTGGCTTTGAAACTGATCTAGTTCAAAGTAGTTTTTACAAAATGGAATAAAGACACTGTTACCAGCTGCAATAAATCCCCAGAAAAAGAAAACCACAATAAGGGTTGTAAGCGCACCAGTATTGGTTGGCTGTTTTGTTTGGCTCATAGCATTCGTTTGTTTAATCGTTGAATCGATCCCCCAAAATACTCAATTTTTTTTAATCCTTCTCTACAAAAAATGAATTATTATAGATAGTATTTAGTAAATTGAAAGCAAAATGATTGCTTGATGCGTATAGTTCATGTTAGTGCAGAGTGTTACCCTATGGCCAAGGCAGGAGGCTTGGGTGATGTGGTGGGCGCTTTACCCAAATACCAAAATAAAATTGGTCAGCAAGCAATGGTGGTGATGCCCATGTATAAGACGCCATTTCTAGAAAAATCGCAATGGGATCTAGTGCATCAAGGCAATGCTTATTTAGGAAATTGGTACTTTAATTATACGATTATTCAAGAAGCTACAGGTCAGTTGGGCTATCCTTTGTATTTGGTAGATATCCATGGATTATTAGATCGCCCCAAAATATATGGCTACCCCGACGATGCAGATCGTTTTATAGGATTTCAGATAGCGGTAATGGATTGGCTTAAAAGTTGGAATGATATGCCAGATGTTGTGCATTGTCATGATCACCAAGCGGGACTGATTCCTTTTATGATGAAGTATTGCTACGACTATCAAAAACTGGCATCTATTAAAACTATTTTAACCATTCACAATGCACAATATCACGGATCAATGGGATGGGAAAAATCTACTTTAATTCCAAGATGGGATACCTGGAAAAGAGGCATGCTTGAATGGGATGGATGCATCAATCCCTTGGCTACTGCGATTAAATGTGCGGACAAAGTGACGACGGTAAGTCCTACCTATATGCAACAATTGAAATACCAGTCCAATGGATTGGAGCCTTTATTTGAATATGAGCAAGGAAAATGCATTGGGATATTAAATGGGATAGACAATGAAGTTTGGAATCCTGATACGGATCCATTTGTGTCTTATCATTTTAATCAACAAAACTTTGAAAAGGAGAAACAGAAAAATAAATTGTTATTGTGCGAGCGATTTAATTTAGACTTTAATAAACCGCTCATTGTTTTTATTGGCAGATTGGTGCACGAAAAAGCGGCAGATGTATTGCCTGGTGCCATACAACATGCATTGGATAAAACCAATGGAGGTGCCAATTTTTTAATGATTGGTGCAGGAGAAACGCCAGTTGAATCTGCTTTGAACTATTTGGTACAATTGTATCCAGGTGTGTACAATACTTATATTGGGTATGATGAAAAAGTAGGACATGAAGCCTATGCTGCAGCTGATTTTTTATTGATGCCAAGTAGGGTGGAGCCTTGTGGTTTGAATCAAATGTATGCATTAAGATATGGTACGATCCCAATGGTAAGAGATACGGGTGGTTTGCATGATACTGTCATTGACATGGGTGACGAAGGAGGCTTTGGCATTCGCTTTATACATGCAAGCGAACAGGATATGGTACATGCTATTGAGCGTGCGATATCTGTTTATCAAGATAAAAATAAAATGAAACAAATGATAGAACATGCTATGTCGATTGACCATAGTTGGGAATCAGTTGTACATGCATATCAAGCTGTTTATGAATCCAATTAACCATTTTAATGAATACTATCATGTCTAATTATGCAAAAAAAGCCGTCTCTATCATATTAGGTGGTGGCGCTGGGTCAAGATTGTACCCGCTTACAGCTAGTCGTTCAAAACCTGCTGTATCTATTGCAGGTAAATATAGACTAGTAGATATTCCTATCAGTAATTGTATCAATAGTAATTTGAATCGAATTTTTGTGTTGACGCAATTCAATTCAGCTTCATTGAATCAGCACATCAAGAATACCTATCATTTTAGCGCGTTCAGTTCTGGATTTGTAGATATCCTTGCTGCAGAACAAACACCTGATAATCCAGGATGGTTTCAGGGCACGGCAGATGCGGTGAGACAATCTTTAAGACATATTCAAAACTTCGATTTCGAGTATGTGTTAATTTTAAGTGGGGATCAGTTATATCAAATGGATTTTAGTAAAATGATAGATGCACACAGAGAAAGTGGCGCTGCATTGACTATTGCCACTATTCCTGTTGGAGAAAGAGATGCGCCTGAATTTGGTATTTTAAAATCCAATTCGGAACATGTGATTACCTCATTTATTGAAAAGCCAAGTAAAGAGGTATTGCCAGAATGGATTAGTGATACTGGTATGGCGATGCAATCACAAGGACGTAACTATTTGGCATCAATGGGGATCTATGTATTTAATAAAGAAATTTTATTCCAATTATTAAATGAAGTACACCCAAAAGCAACAGATTTCGGAAAAGAAATCATTCCTGATTCTATTTCAAATTATAAAGTATTAAGCTATCAATATGATGGCTACTGGACAGATATAGGGAATATCTATTCTTTCTTTGAAGCCAATTTGGCTTTAACTGATGAAATACCTCCGTTCAATTTATTTGATAGTGCACAAACGGTCTACACCAGACCAAGAATGTTACCGCCTGCAAAAATTAGTGGCACCATTATCAATAAAGCAATCATAGCGGAAGGCTCCATCATTCATGCAAAAGAAATTACACAATCAGTGATTGGTATTCGTTCTAGAATTGGGAAAGATACCGTAGTTAAAAATTCTTATATCATGGGTTGTGATTATTATGAAACGATTGAACAGATCAATAAAAAGAATGCTTCTGGAGAACCCATATTAGGCATTGGGGAACGTTGCACTATTGAAGATGCAATTGTAGATAAAAACTGTTCAATTGGAAATGATGTACATATCAAAGGGGGGGCGCATTTAGAAAAAGTAGATCATCCTTTATATACCATCAAAGACAATATTATTGTGATCAAAAAAGGGGCAATCATTCCTAATGGATTTAAAATTTAATAAATAATGAGTACAGCGTATACGGGTGAGAAAGTAAAGATGAGTTTCTGGCAAATTTGGAACATGTGTTTTGGTTTTTTTGGTATCCAATTTGGCTGGAGTTTGCAAATGGGTAACATGAGTGCGATCTATGAATTTTTGGGTGCATCGCCAGATGAAATTCCAGGATTGTGGTTAGCGGCGCCAATGACTGGATTGATTGTTCAACCGATAGTTGGTTATTTTAGTGATAGGACATGGCATCCTAAATTGGGTAGAAGACGTCCATTTTTCTTAGTGGGTGCAATTTTAAGTTCTGCTTTATTGTTTGTGATGCCTAATTCGCCAACAGTATGGATGGCTGCTGGTGTGTTGTGGATATTAGATTCAAGCATTAATATTACAATGGAGCCATTCAGGGCTTTTGTAGCAGATAACTTAAATGAAAAACAACGCTCTTTTGGTTTTGCAATGCAGAGTATGTTTATCGGATTGGCCTCTTTCATTGCGGGCTACCTACCTCAGTTATTAGCCAATTGGTTTGATGTGTCAAGAGAGAAAATCAATGGATCTATTCCTCAGAATATTTTAATGTCTTTTTATATTGGCGGTGCTGTGTTTTTTGTATCCGTTTTATATACCATTATCACAAGTAAAGAATATCCTCCTTCTAATCCGACTAAAGCTGTGGAAGATGCCACACCAAAATTGGGAATAGTAAAAGAGATTATTCATTCTATCCAACATATGCCAGTGCAAATGAAAAGATTGGCTTTAGTTAATTTCATCACTTGGCCTGGTTTATTTTTAATGTGGTTTTATTATAGTACAGGTGTTGCAACGCAGATTTTTCATGGTGATCCTGCAACCAATAGTGAAGTATTTACTTTGGGCTTAGAACATGCTAATACCACATCTGCCATTTTAAATTTAGTGACTTTTGGCTTTTCATTTACTTTGCCTTTTTGGGTTGGACGTATCGGAAAAAAATACACCCATACATTGTGTTTATTGATTGGAGGATTGGGTTTGGTCTCCGTTTATTTTGTAGATCAGCCAAATCTTTTATATGTGAGCATGGGTTTAGTTGGAATTGCTTGGGCGTCTATTTTATCCATGCCGTATTCAATGTTAGCGGGTTATATACCAGAACACAAAATGGGTATGTATATGGGCATCTTTAACTTCTTTATTGTGTTACCTGAAATTATAGCTTCATTATTTTTCGGAAAAATCATGTCTACCTATTTAAACAATGACCGATTGATGGCCGTATTGATTGGGGGCGTATTATTAATGGTAGCAGGTTTGGTTTGTGCCTTTATCATTAAAGAAGATAAAATCAAAGATTAATCTTTTGAGCAGACTAGGTATTAAGGCTCATTATTATTTATTTAAGCAACATAAATTATGAAAGGATCAGCACGTGTTATTATTGTTACCATTATAGGTTTTTTATTTTTGACTATTCAGGCGAATGCAACAGAAGCATATCCAAGTAATTGGTTTGTGCAAATGAAATGGAATAAAGTACAAGTATTATTGAGATCTACTGATGCGGATTTTTCTTCATCATCCATTGCGATCAATTATCCAGGGGTGACATTGAATAAGGTACATCATTTTGAGAATGGACATTATATCGCGGTTGATCTTGTAATTGCACCAACTGCAAAGCCAGGTGATGTAAAAATCCAAATCAAAGATGGCAGTCGAATCACTACGCATGTATGGCCATTAAAATCAAGACGCAAAGGAAATGGGACTAGTTTTGCACAGGGAGTCAACCAATCAGACTTAATTTATTTTTTAATGCCTGATCGTTTCAGCAATGGGGATCCAAGTAATGATCGTATTGCTGGTTTAAAAGATCAGTCTTTAAATAGAGACTCTATATTTTTAAGACATGGAGGTGACTTAAAAGGTGTACAAAATCATCTTGATTATTTACAAGATTTAGGAGCGACCACTTTGTGGATGACGCCTATTTTAGAAAACGATATGCCTGATAGAACTGAGCATGGATATGCAGCAACCAATCATTATGCAGTAGAGAAAAGGTTTGGTGGCGAGTCTGCTTATTTAGCATTAAGTGACGCACTTCATGCAAGAGGGATGAAGTTGATACAAGATGCAGTTTACAATCATGTTGGACGATTTCATTTTTTAGTACAAGATGCACCTGCAAAAGATTGGTTGCATCAATGGCCAAAATTCACACAAACCAACTACAAGGATCAGCCAGTTTTTGATCCACATGCTTCGGTTCAGGATAAAAGAAAATTGGCAGATGGTTGGTTTACAACTGAAATGCCAGATGTGAATCACGAAAATGAGTTTGTGGCCAACTATTTAATACAACACGCTATTTGGTCTGTTGAAACTTTTGGCATCGATGGTTGGAGAATCGATACCTATATCTACAATGATTTGGCATTCATGAATCGATGCAATCAAGCCTTGGAAACAGAGTATCCTAAAATCACCTCTTTCGGTGAATGTTGGGTGCATGGCACAGCGAATCAAGCATATTTTGCGCAGAACAATATCAATACCCCCTTTAAAAGTAATTTACAAGGGGTGGCAGATTTTCAAACCTTATTGTATGGTATCCAACCAGCATTGAATGAAAAATTTGGGTGGATGGAAGGCGTGAGTAAATTATACAATACCTTATCCAATGACTTTTTATATAAAGACGCAACACGCAATGTCATCTTCTTGGACAATCATGATATGACTCGAATTTTATCTCAGGTTGGTGAGAGTATTCCTAAGGTTAAAATGGGTGTTGCATGGTTAATGACTTGCAGAGGCATACCTCAATTGTATTATGGAACAGAAGTATTGATGAAAGGCATCTCTAATCCTGACGGTTGGGTTCGCTTAGATTTTCCAGGAGGATGGGCTGGAGATAAAAAGAATACTTTTACACAAGAAGGATTAACGCCTGCTGAAATAGACATGTTATCATTCACAAAAAAATTAGGTCAATTTAGAAAATCATCAACTGCTATCACAAAGGGGAAGATGATGCAATACTTGCCAAATGAAGGACTCTATGTTTATTTTAGATACGACGACAATCAAACTGTGATGTGTGTGATGAATACAAGTGAACAAGATCGAAATGTTGATTTTAGTGATTATAAGGAAAGAACCAATGGCTTTGCTGGCGGAAAAGAAGTCGTTTCAGGAAAGAACATTACAAAACAGTTTAAGATACCTGCACTTACAATGCAAGTGATTGAACTGACTAAATAGAATTCATGTCAAAATACGAAGCCATACATTTTGTAGATACTGCACAAGCGGTTTGGAATTACTCGCTGTTTACAGAAGAGGACATTCATGCTTTTCAACATGGCACCCATTCTACTTTATACCAATTATTTGGTAATAAGCAGATTGAAGTGATGGGCGTGAAGGGTACTTATTTTAGTGTTTGGGCGCCTAATGCGACTGCCGTATTTGTTAAAGGTAATTTCAATGATTGGAGCAACGACGCGCATCCGTTAAAAGTAAGATTAGAATCATCGGGCATATGGGAAGGTTTTATTCCAAACATTGGGCAAGGAGAAGTGTATAAATACCATATCCATGGCTACAAGGGTATGATTTTAGACAAGGGAGATCCATTTGCGCATTATTGGGAATTGAGACCATTGACAGCTTCAATCACTTGGCAAACCTCCTATGCTTGGAAGGATCAACAATGGCTAGAAGATAGAAAGATTAAAAACAGAACAGACCAACCTTATTCGGTGTACGAAGTGCATTTGGCAAGTTGGATGCGACCAGATAAACACAATGAGGATAGTTACAATTCGTATACACAGCTGATTCATTTGATGGTGCCCTATGTAAAAGAAATGGGCTTTACACATGTTGAATTCATGCCTGTGATGGAACATCCTTTTGATGGAAGTTGGGGTTATCAAGGCGTTGGATTCTTTGCACCCACTTCTCGATTTGGTAATCCGCAAGAATTTGCTGCTTTGGTAGATGCATTTCATCAAGCGGGCATTGGGGTGATATTGGATTGGGTTCCATCTCATTTTCCGTATGATAGCCATGGCTTATTTATGTTTGATGGTGCCAATACCTATGAATATGCTGATATGCGAAAAGGCTATCATCCAGATTGGAATTCTTATATTTTTAATTATAAAAGAGGAGAGGTTAAGTCTTTCTTAATTAGTAGTGCAAAGTTTTGGTGTGATCAATTTCATATTGACGCATTGAGGGTGGATGCAGTAAGTTCTATGTTAAGATTGGATTATAGTAGAGAAGAAGGAGAATGGGAGCCGAATGAGTTTGGCGGGAATGGGAATATCGAAGCAATTGAGTTCATTAAAGATTTAAATATCACTTTATACCGTGATTTTCCTGCGATACAAACTATTGCAGAAGAGGCATCGGATTGGCCAGGAATAAGTCAACCCGTATTTATGGATGGATTGGGTTTTGGTATGAAGTGGATGATGGGGTGGATGCATGATAGTTTGGATTATTTTAAACTAGATCCCATCATGCGATCAGGTGCGCAGGATAAGTTTAGCTTTTCTATGATGTATTATTATGATGAGCATTTCATGTTGCCATTAAGTCATGATGAAGTGGTGCACGGGAAAAGCCCCATGTTATATAAGATGCCAGGGGACGAGTGGCAGAAATTTGCCAACCTTAGATTGCTCTATACCTATATGTTCTTGCATCCTGGTGCAAAATTATTATTCATGGGGAATGAATTTGCAGCGACAAAGGAATGGGATTATCAATCAGAGTTACAATGGGACTTATTGCAACATAAAAGTCATGTAGGCATGAAATACTGTGTGCAGCAATTGAATGCATTGTATAAGGCGCACCCAGCATTGTATGAACTACAATATGATGTGGGTGGATTTGAGTGGGTAGAAACCAACAAAAGGCAAGAAGGTGTGATTGCATTTAAACGAAAAGGCAAAGATCCTAAGGAGGAGATGCTAGTTGTATTTAACATGACCCCAGTGCCAAGACATCAATTCCCCATTCATGTGTATGGAAAGACCGAATGGAAGGAAATATTCAATAGCGATGCTATTGCTTTCTGGGGTGTAGGGGACTTATTCAATCAAGAGGTAAAAGCAAGCTCAGTAGACGGAAGCAATCAATGGCAGGTATTGCATTTGGAATTACCTGCTTTAGCTGCTATTGTTTTAAAATAAATCGAAATACTTTTTTTGCATTTGGGATGCTCTTATATAAAAAAAGCCACTCGATCGAGTGGCTTTTTTTATATAAGATTAATTGAGCGTTAGAATAAACCACCTTTTTTCAAAGTTGTTTTTCCTTCACCAATTTTAAAACCATTGTGGTAAACTTCTACTAAGTAGTCACCTTCAACAAATTTTGAAGCTTGCTTTACGTCGTAGCTGATAGGCAATACTGCATTTTGAACATATTGAACTGCTATCTTATTTGCGTAAGCTTTAGTTCCGTCTTCTCTAGTATTGATTTTTCCGCCTTCAGAAAAGATAGATCCGTTAGGAGCAGTGATACACACATACAAATCTTGTGCGCCAGAAGGAGTGATTTTATTTTTGTCAATTTGGAAAGATAAACGAATTGTGTTGGCACGCTTTGCAGATTTTGTTACACGCTCTGTACCATCTTCTTTAACTCTAACAGCTTGAATGCTGAAAGCAGAAGCATGTAATGTAGAGCCGATATCTTGTAATCTTTCTTTTTCCTTAGTGGTTGCAGTCAAGTTGGTATTTAAATTTGTATTTTCAGTGGTCAACGCTTCGTTCTTTACTGTCAATACTTTATTTTCTTCTTGCGCTTTCGCTAAGTCAGTTAACAATCCAGCTACTTTACCGTTTAATTCAGCAATCATAGATTTAGCTTCTGCTAATTCTTTGTCTGATGCATTCTTTTTACGTAAGATGCTGCTAATATTTGACTTTAATTGTTGGATATCGTTAGACTTAGCCAATAAATCACCTTGTAATTGTGTGTTTTGTTGTGTCAATGAATCTGCTTTTGCAGAAACGGCAATAAAGTCAGCTTGTATTGCATTTTTTGCACTATCCAAGTTATTCACTTGAGTAGTATAGTTGTTGATGATTTCAGTCTTAGAAGTACTGAAATAGATCCAAGATCCGATAAGGGCAACAACCAATACGCCGATTAAAATTTTGCCTCCGTTACCTGAAGTTTCGTTGCTCATAATAAAATGTGTTTATTTATTTGCCACAAGATATAAAAAAAACACGATTCCTGTATATCTTTGGGGATGCCTATTTCCAAAATTTTATCGAATTGGAAAAATAATGTCTTCGACGCAGTCTATTGGCTGGAGGGAGAAGAGTCATTTTACATAGATCAGGTGGTGCAATACGCAGAACACAAGTTGTTACCTGATGCAGATCAGGCATTTAATTTAACTATTTTTTACGGAAAGGATGCAGATTGGGCTGAAGTGGTAAATGCATGTAAGCGTTATCCTGTTTTTGCAGAAAAGCAAGTGGTGATCTTAAAAGAGGCACAACATATGAACTCTTTGGAAAAGCTAGTGTCTTATATTGAAAATCCTTTGTCGTCTACGATCCTTGTGGTTGCCCATAAAGATAAAAATGTAGACGGACGATCCGCATTGGCGAAATTACTTAAAACAAAAGCAGTTGTTGTTAGTACAAAAAAAATGTATGACAACAAATTGCCAGACTGGGTCAATCAATGGGTAGCAGAAAATGGGTATCAGATTAATCCTAAGGCGGTACAAATTATTGTTGATCATATAGGCAATGATTTAAGTAGGATTAAAAACGAGTTGGAAAAATTAATGGTCAATTTAGGTGATCGAAAAAAAATCACTGAAGATGATATTGAAAAATACATTGGCATTAGTAAAGAGTTCAATGCTTTTGAATTCCAGGATGCCATTGCGCATAAAAAATTTTCCAGAGCAATTCAGATGATTCAATATTTTGAATCCAATCATAAAGCCGCACCTATTCAGCTTATCCTGCCAACACTCTATGGTTTTTTTAGTAAACTATATGCAGTCTATGGATTGGGCACCAATGATGAAAAGAGAATCATGTCCGAAGTAGGATTGAATTTCTTTTCAATTAAAACGACAATGGCTGCAACAAGGCATTATAATTATGCCAAAGTGGAACAAATTCTTTTGTTGATACACGAATATAATCTTCGTGTATTGGGCATCAATGATGCAAGCAATACGGATGCTGATTTATTGAAGGAGCTGGTAGTGAAAATTATGTCTTAGTATTTTTCTAAGATTGCTGTAGCGGATATTTTATCCTTATTTAATTGATCCTTTAAGGCGTCTAATCCATTGAATTTTACTTCACCTCTAATGAATTCATAAACCATCACCGTGATGTATTGCTCGTAAATGTCTTGATCAAAATCAAAAATATTCACTTCTATCACTTTCTTTTGGCCATCTACAGTGGGTCTTATGCCAATATTCATCATGCCATTAAGTGCTTGATGATTGGAACACACCCCTTTAATTTTGACTGCATACACGCCATTTGCAGGTATCAATTTTTCCTCGTCATTGATATGTAGATTGGCAGTGGGATAGCCGATGGTTCTACCCAATTGATTTCCTCTCACCACAAAACCTTCAAAAAAATATGGATAGCCTAATAGTTCGTTGGCTTTCTTGATTTGTTGGTCGGAGATATAGTTCCTGATGCTTGTAGAACTTATGATTTCTTGATGGATGAGCTGTTCATTGATTTCTTCTACTTTGAAATTCAATCTAGCTCCCATGGTTTTAAGTAATGCGATATTGCCATTCCTGCCTTTGCCAAAATGGTGGTCATAGCCCACAATCACAGTATTGGGCTTAAAATGTTGGTATAAAAAATCCTCTACATACTGTTCTGCAGTCATGTTGGAGAAATTGTAATTAAAATCGATGATCACTAAATGATCAATCCCTGCGGCCTCTAGCAAATGAATTCTTTCTTTGATATTGGTCAATTGCTTGATTTCTCCAGGCACAGAAGAAATCACTTTTCTTGGGTGTGGATGAAATGTAATGATGATAGTTTCTCCATGCACTTCCCCGGCCAATTGCTTCATTCTTTGAATGATTTGTTGGTGTCCTTTATGTACGCCATCAAATGCACCCATTGTAACAATGGCGTCTTTAAATGGGGGCAGGGATGTTAAATCGTAGTGAACCTTCATCTTTATCTTGTAAATAGGGTACAAATGTAAAACAATTGTACCTTTGTTGTAAAATCAATTTACAGCCATGTCATTGTATGCTCAGCGCGGCGTATCCGCTCAAAAAGAAGAAGTTCATGCCGCTATTCAGGATTTAGATCAAGGTTTATATCCTCACGCTTTTTGTAAATTGTACGCCGATTTTTTAGGGGGCAGTCAAGATCATATCAATATCATGCATGCAGATGGAGCTGGTACAAAAAGTATTCTAGCTTACTTATATTGGAAAGAAACTGGTGACGCAACTGTGTGGAAAGGAATTGCACAAGACGCCATTGCAATGAATCTAGATGATTTATTGTGCGTAGGTATTTATGATCAAATTTTATTTTCATCTACTATAGATCGCAATAAATTATTAATCACTGGTGAAGTCATTAGTCAAGTAATTAATGGAACTCAAGATTTTTTTAACACACTAAAAGATTTTGGTGTACAGATTGCCTTCTTGGGCGGAGAAACGGCAGATGTGGGAGATGTCGTTAGAACCATTGCAGTCAATGGAACAATGACCGCTAGATGGCCAAAGTCAAAATTAATCACCAACGATTTAATTGCACCTGGTCAAGTCATAGTTGGTTTCTCAAGTTTTGGTAAAGCAAATTATGAAACGGAGTACAATAGTGGACTAGGTAGTAATGGATTGACGAGTGCAAGGCACGATGTACTATCTCATTATTATGCAACTGCATTCCCGGAATCTTTTGAACCAAGTTTAAAAGACGAAGTAGTGTATCTAGGTAAAAATAGAATGACGGATATGCTTGCTATAGAAGGGTTTGGTGAGATTAGTGTAGGTAAATTATTATTAAGTCCCACGCGTACTTACGCGCCATTGGTGAAAGCAATTTTGTCCCAACATTTTGATGCTGTCAAAGGCATGATTCATTGCAGTGGTGGGGGACAAACTAAGTGCATGAAATATTTACCCGGCAATATGCGCATTGTAAAAAATAATTTATTTGAAGCGCCACCTATTTTTAAATTGATTCAAGCCAATTCTGGAGCCAATACGAAAGAAATGTACCAAGTATTTAATATGGGACATCGTTTGGAAATATTCACAGATGCAACAGCTGCTGATAGCTTAATTGCGATCGCAAAAGGCTTAGGTATCGACGCGCAAGTAGTAGGCTATGTGGAATCATCAGATAACAAGGAGTTGGTTTTAGAAGGAAGTTTTGGAAAGGAAGTATTTAGCTATTAATTTTAATCTATTAACACGAACTATATGAGTGAAATTGTCGTACAAATTGAGCATGCAAATATTTACCAAAGTGGTAATCTTATCTTACAAGATGTCAACTTAAATGTGCAAAAAGGTGAATTCGTATACCTAGTTGGGAAAACTGGCACAGGTAAAAGTAGCTTATTGAAAACCTTGTATGGCGAGTTGACTTTGACCGAAGGAGTGGGCAATGTAGTTGGTTTTAATTTAAAAGAGATGGATTGGAAGAAGTTACCCTTTTTAAGAAGAAACTTAGGGGTGGTTTTTCAAGATTTCCAGTTATTGACGGATAGAAACGTGAACGAGAACCTAAGATTTGTGCTAAAAGCAACTGGCTGGCAGGATGAGGCGTTGATCCAACAAAAAATTGACGATGTATTGACCAAAGTGGGTCTTCAGAATAAAGGGTTCAAAATGACCTATGAAATGAGTGGTGGTGAGCAACAAAGAGTAGACATTGCTCGCGCTTTATTAAATTCTCCAAAATTGATCCTTGCAGATGAACCAACTGGCAGTTTAGACCCTGAAACCAGTGACGAAATCATGCAATTATTGTTCCAGATAGCCAAAGAAGACGGCACAGCCATCGTGATGGCAACCCATGATTATATGGTGGTGAACAAGTTCCCAGCCCGCACCTTAAGTACAGAGGGAGGTCGCCTTGTTGAAAAGGGGTAGTTTTCTCTGCATTTCAACCTAAAAAAGCCCATTTTCCCTTGTCTTTTTGGCTGATTTTGCTTATGTTCGCAGACATTTTAAAGCGTTACAAAAGTGAGATTAAAGTCATTAGAAATCAAGGGGTTCAAGAGTTTTGCTGATAAAACTATTGTCAGTTTTGACGAGGGTATAACAGGCATTATTGGCCCTAACGGTTGCGGTAAGAGTAATATCATTGATAGTATTAGATGGGTGATAGGAGAATCTAAGATTTCGGCCTTAAGGTCTGAAAATTTGGATTCATTGGTATTCAATGGAAGTAAAACTAGAAATGCCAGTAGTATGGCGGAAGTGAGTTTGACTTTCGAAAACACCAAAAACTTATTACCTACCGAATTTAGCACCATCACGGTGACACGTCGTTATTATAAAAATGGTGAAAGTGAATACCGTTTAAATGATGTGGCTTGTCGTTTAAAAGACATCCATAATTTATTCATGGATACAGGTGTGAGTACAGACAGTTATGCTATCATCGAATTGGGCATGGTGGATGATATTATCAAGGATAAGGATAATAGCCGTCGTAAGATGTTAGAACAAGCTGCAGGTATCACTATCTACAAAACAAGAAAGAAAGAAGCGAAGAATAAATTAGATGCGACTGAGCAAGATTTATCACGTATCGAAGATTTGTTGTTTGAAATCAACAACCAATTAAAGACTTTAGAGAATCAAGCAAAGAAAGCAGAGAAATATTTTGAAATAAAAAAAGATTACAAGGAAACAGCTATTGAATTAGCGATTGCATCTTTGGAAGGGTTTAATTTGACTTACAAGGAGTTGACGGAACAACAAGAAGCTGAAACAGATAAGAAATTCGAATTAGAAGCAACCATTGCTTTAGAAGAAGCTGCGCTTGAACAAGAGCGTGTTGTTTTCATTGAAAAAGAGAAAGGGTTACAAAGTATGCAACATGAGTTCAATGAAATGTTGCAGAATCTAAGAACTAAAGAGAATGACAAAAGTTTAGCTGCTCAACGTTTAGACTACTTGAACGATAAGGAAAAAGGATTACAAGAATTCTTAGAGCGTGCAGAAGGACAATTGAAAACAATTGGGGACTCAATTGAGTACACTAAATTACAAGTGATTGACGAAGAGAAATTGTATAATGATTTTAAAAATAGGGTTGAGCAATCACATATTGAATTAACCAATAAGCGTGCGCAATTTGATGATCAGCGTTCTGTTTTAGATGGATTACGTCAGCAATTTGGTCAAATTCAAAGAAATCAATTTGAGGCAGAAAAGAAAGTTGCTGTTTCAGATACTTCTATTCAGAATATTCAAAGAAGCCAACATCAATTAGATGAGGAGCAATTGCATAGGGCGGAACAAGTGGAAGACCTAACAGCTCAGTTAGCTACTAAAGAAGCCGACCTAGCTGCAAGCAAAACACATTTAGCTGAATTGCAAGCGCAACACGAAAAAGCGAAAGCAAGTATTTTTGAAACCCAAGAACAACTTGAAGTACTTAGATCAAAATTAGCAGAACAATCAAGAATCTTAGACGCTAAGAAAAACGAATACGATTTATTGAAGAGTTTAGTGGACTCCATGGAAGGATATCCTGAGAGCGTTAAATTCTTACATAAGAATACTGGATGGAACCACAATGCGCCAATTCTTTCTGATATTTTATATGTTCAAGAAGCATACCGCACTGCAGTGGAAAATGTGTTAGAACCCTATTTAAATTATTACGTAGTGAATAATTTAAAAGAAGGTATGCAAGCGGTACAATTGTTGGATGACAACAAAAAAGGAAAGGCAAACTTTTTTTTACTAGATCAATTAAATGGTGCTAAGGCTGAATCTGCACCTTCAAATACCATCGCCGCTTTATCTGTGATTGAAATCGATCCTCAATATGCTGCTTTGGCGAATCACTTGTTAGGAAATGTGTTCATTGCAGAAAATGAAGCAGCTCTAGAAGCGAGTTCTACTGGCGTTATATTAGAGAAGACAGGTAAATATGTGAGAGGCAAGTATACTTTAACTGGTGGAAGCGTTGGATTATTTGAAGGAAAGAAAATCGGACGTGCAAAGAATTTAGAAAAATTATTGGAAGACATTCAGTCACAAGAAACGGTGGTGAATGATTTGAAAGCGCAAATACAAGTTAAGCATGAGTCTGTTTTACAGTTCAATGAATTGTTGAAAGAACAAGAGATTAGAACAACAGAACAAAATGTGAATCGTTTAATCAACGATGTGTTCGCGAATAAGAATAGACTAGAAAACTTACAATCTGCACAAGTAGCTGCAGTGGCTAAGTTGGCTGAATTGGCTGAGAAGATAGCGCAAGAGCATGCTTCAATTGGAGACACAAGAACCCAATTGACTGAATTGAATGCTTCATTGCAAGCAACACAAGCACAGTTAGGTGACATTGAAATGGCTTACCAAGCTGCTGAACAAGCATATCATCTAGCTTCTGGTGAATTCAATGAAATGAATTTGCAATTGACAAAGCAACAAAGTAAGATTGAAGCTTTACAACAAGAAGTGATCTTCAAAGGCAATCAATTGAATGATTTACATGCCCAAATTCAAACCAATACAGCTCAATTGACAGAAGCTTCTACAGCGATTGTAGAAAGCAGAACCCAATTAGAAGCAATCGATACAGAATTAGTTGAATTGTTGAGAAACAAAGAAGCAGAAGAATTGAAATTGAACGAAGCAGATCAAGCTTACTATACTTTACGTACCGCTTTACAAGAAAAGGAAAGTACGTTAAGACACCAAGTAAAGTCTAAGGAATTAATGGATCAGTTGATCAACGAGATCAAGGATAAATTAAATAACCTAAAACTACAATTGGCTGGTACTAAGGAAAGATTGAGTGTAGAGTTCAAAGTTGAGTTAGAAGAGATTTTAGATCTTGGAAGACAAACTGAAGCTACATTAGAAGAATTGCAGGCGGATGTAGAGAAAATGAAGAAGCGTTTAGAGAATATGGGTGAAGTCAATCCAACTGCGATTGAAGCGTATACCGAGATGAAGAAGCGTTATGATTTTATCTTAGAACAAAAGAATGACTTAGTCACTGCTAAAGAAAGTTTATTATTGACGATTCAAGAAGTGGAAGCAACTGCGAACCAGGCATTCTTGGAAACATACAATACCGCTAGAGAGAATTTCCAAAAAGTATTCAAAGCATTGTTTACAGAGGAAGATTCTTGTGACTTGATCTTAGTGGATCCAACAAATCTTGCAGAGACTGCAGTGGAGATTGTGGCAAAGCCTAAAGGAAAGCGTCCATCTTCAATCACTCAGTTGAGTGGAGGAGAGCGTACCTTAACCGCTACTGCAATGTTGTTTGCGATTTACTTAATCAAACCAGCACCATTCTGTATCTTGGATGAGGTGGATGCACCATTGGATGACGCCAACGTGGGTAAGTTCACACAAATGATTCAGAAGTTCTCTGACAACTCTCAGTTCATTATTGTTACACACAATAAGCAAACGATGAGTGCAGTAGATGTGATTTATGGTGTGACGATGCAAGAGCCAGGTGTAAGTAAATTAGTTCCTGTTGATTTCAGGAGCTTAACAGCATAATTTAAATTGCAGTAATGCAAATCACATAGCTTTAAGCGTCCTCGTGAGCAATTGCGGGGGCGCTTTTTCTTTTAACTAGAATGACAAATACAGCTCAACTTTTTAAAGATTTCTACCTTTTTTAAAAACTTTCAACTTTTGATCAAATCTGTCCTCATATTATTTATAGCATGCTTTATGGTATATCTGCCCTTTAGTAGGACGCCTGATTATTTTGACAGTGAGGTTACGCCCGCGCTAATTGAAGCGAAGTCTGATAGTGTATTTGCGGTTTTTAAAGAATCGGGTAAAACCTATCGAGTTCAGTTAGATCAAAAAAGATTTCAATCAAACATTGGATCAAGAATAGAAATCAGGTATGAGTTAAGTGCGCCTGAACACGCAAAAGTCAATCAAATAATAGGGTACTGGTTAGAGCCAAAAGAATTAATAGGCGCTATTTTAATCCTACTTGTTTTGTTGATTGCAGCTTATGCTACTACCCATCAACCAGATGCTGCATCATTAAAAGAGCAGATTGAATTCAAGAAAGAAGATAAAGGGAAGTATGTATGATTATAATTTACTCTCATGAATACTTTGGATATACTCTGTTGGGGTACATCCAATATGGAATTTAAAAGCAAGAAAAAAAGAAGATCGACTGCCAAATCCAGCATCTAAACCAATTGATTCAATTGTTTTATTTTTTACAATATTGGTATGCAATTGTTCTATGACATAGGTCACTCTTAATTTATTGATATAGTTTTTAAAATTGCTACTTGTATTATAGTTGATAATAAAGGATAATACCCGTGAACTTAATTTTAATTGATGGGCTAATGACTCGATATTTAAGTCAGTTTGGAGATAAATTTTATTATTTATTATTTGTTGATGTAAAATAGTCCAATCAGGCAAATCTTGTAATAGAGCTTCTTTTAGTGCGGCACTATTTTTTTGTATTTGGACTTCATTTTTTTGAATTGGTTTAGTACTTAAATATGGAATTCCATAAAGGATGAGGGGATTGATTAATAATTTAACAGCCAAAATCAACATTGAAGCGGACATTAAAATTGAACTCAATAATATTGTTATATCATTGACAATGATTGTTTTATTTATTGCAACATATAAAACAAGGAGAACGGAGCCAATATACAATAAGCTCATCATACTTGTTAAATGTAATAACCATTTTTTGACTTCTACAAATTGTTTTAAATAATAACTTTTATAAAATCCTTCGTCATTCTTATTATGGATATGAATTTGCCTCCACATTAACGACAAGTAGATAAGTCCTTGAAAAAGGCGAATAAAATAATGGATGCCAATTGGAAAAATGCCGTCTTTGTGCATGTAAATTAAGCGATTGTCATTAAGCATCAAATGCACAAGTTCTGCTTTTTGATCTATTGGCATAAAATAAAATGGCAATAAGTCTATCACTGAAATAACGAAAGGAAGAAAGTGTATTAGGTCTTTTAAAGTAAACCTATTTTCATTATTTAGTACAATTCTAAGGTATAAAAAACCAAATGGGAAATATAAATAATTGAGAGGTGCTGCGGTTTTATATAAAAAAGGTAAATGTGCAATTATTTTAGTGGAGATAATGATATAACCCAAAATGCAATATCCAGTAATAAAAAAGAATGATGCTAGTGTTTTATTGGCAATTAAATATGTGTTGGATGCATTTTTCCATAATAAATATGTGGCAATGAAAGAACAAAATATTGCACCTAAAAAAAATAGATCCGTTAAAGAAAACAAAGCAGTCATATTGTCAAATAAAGTTATTGTTAGTATTCATTGATGATTGATTCTTAAGCAAATAAATTGCATCACCAAGTTGATTGGCTAGTTCAAAAATAGGTTATTAGTCCAAGAGTACACTTTTTTGGACTAGACATCTGTGAATTTGGGTTTCTACCTTTCTATTCTGCTCTACTTTCGATTTGAAATCTTAATTTATTGTCATTCTGTCATTAAGTTTAGTGCAATTCATATGCTCAAATATTATATTTTATTACATATATTCTTATTTACATCTAATGTGTCAAGAGCACAGAATGTCATTTCTTCTGTCCATAATGCTAGTGGAACAAGTTCCACTGCTGAAAATGGGATCTCTTTGACCTATAGTGTAGGAGAGTTGGCTTCTATTGAACATTTTATTGGCAACAACCAGTATAGTTTAAGCACTGGATTTTTACAAATGCATGTTCCTTTAGTTACAAGTATATCCACTTTTAATTTTATCGATAACAATAGGGTAAGCTTAATGCCCAATCCTACCATCCAATTTCTGCAATTTCAAGTAAATTTTAATCAAATTGGGATTTTGATCTTTAAAATACTGGATGCTACTTCGAGTCAAAAATATGTTAGCCCATCAATTAGCGTCTCAGGTATATACAATACAAAATTAGACTTAGGTGCTTATCCAGCAGGTGTCTATTATATTAAACTGCATTTTCAAGCCAATAAGGGCAATCAACAACAAGGAATATATAAAATAATAAAATTATAATCAGATGAGGCAAAACATAAATCAATTCGAAAAATTTGGAAAAGTATTGAATTTAGTGATTTTGATGACTATTGCTTTGTTTTTTTCAAATACCATTTTTGCACAAAATACTGGTTTGAATTTTCAAGGTGTTGCTCGAAATCCTAATGGGGTCATTTTGGCTTCGCAATCAATAGCTTTAAGACTTTCCATTCTTTCTACTACTTTAACTGGTGCAATCGAATATACTGAGACAAGAATGGTAACGACAAATGCGCAAGGTGTATTTTCAATTGTAATTGGAGATGGTTCTGGAAAGAATAGGTTGGGTTCTTATGAAAATATTGATTGGAAAATCATGCCCAAATTTCTAAAAATTGAATTAGATCCCAATGCCGGAGAAAATTTTACGTTAATGGGAACTACACAGTTACAAACTGTGCCATATGCTAATTACAGCCAGTATAGTGCTAGTGCAGGTTCAATAGAAGCTAATAATATTACAGGCCTTATTCCAGTTGCTCGGGGGGGCACTGGAGTAAGTGACCTAACGAGCCTGAAACGAGATTTAGGATTGGATAGTGTGAATAATACAATGGATTTTGATAAGCCTATAAGTAAGGATGTGCAAACATTTTTAGATTCAAAATTGAATATTGCTGATAGTAATTTAGCATATGTAACTCCACTTCAATTAAAGAATAGTAAATTTGATACTACCTATTTATATGATCAAATCAATTCAAAGGCTACAATTTCATATTTGAATGAAAAGACAAACAACTTAGTCAATTCTTTAAATGGATTAAAAGACTCAATTCAAACAATTGAAATAATTGATTCTGGATTTAAGCCATCTATTGTTTCAGCATTCTCAGTACATAAAATTAATTTGCCGATTGCATCCAGACCTCAAGTATCAGCGGGATTAATTAGTAAAATTGACTTCGATCAATTTTATAACAAGTCTGATTTTAGTGGAAATTATCAAGATTTAATTAATAAACCAATTATTCCAAATCCACAGGTTCAGACTAATTGGTTACAAATTGATGATACTAAAATCGATTATATTAAGAATAAGCCAATACTTAATTTAGTCGCAACAACTGGTAGTTATAATGATTTAACCGATAAGCCAAATACACAAAGTTTAGGTGCAATTCCATTTAATAGAAGTATAACAATAAATGGTTTAAAACAAGATTTAAGTATTGATAGGGAGTGGGTAGTTAATCCTGTAATCGGAAGTGTTTCTTTAGAAATGGATGTAAAAGATATTTTGCCAGTTTTAAATGGTGGAACTGGTTCCTCTGTTAAAAATTTTGTTGATTTAACAAATAGTCAACATATTGAAGGTTACAAACAATTTGCAAATTCAATTTCCGTGGGCGATGCACCGCCTGAAAGAACTGCAATTGTTGATATCAACTCAACTAATAAAGGGTTCTTACCACCACGTATGACGACTGCACAAAGAGATGCAATTCTTAATCCTGCTATTGGTTTAACCATATTTAATACAGATAGGAATTGTTTGGAATGGTGGATTGGATCAATATGGTATAATGCTTGTGGAAATGCTTCGGTTTCCACTACTACAAATGGGACGGCAGCAGTAACAATTTTAGATTGTTTGTCAGGCACTGCAATGGGTGTTAATGGTGGAAGTTATGATATTGGCACTGATATTACATCTGCTAATTCTTGGCAGGTATTGAGATTAAAAGTTAATACGATTGGAACTTATAATTTCACAGCATCAGCAAATGGAATTACTTATTCAGCAATTGGTCAATTTTATGAATCGGATCGTCTAGCTAGTATTTCAGGATATAAAGATGTATATATGTATGCATCTGGTGCAGCTATAAATGCAGGTACCTTTACCTATAAGCTTGCAACTTTGCCAAGTTGTTCTTTTACCAATAATGTTAATACCACATCATCAAATGGATCTTCAATTATTAATGCATTTGATAATACGGCTGAGGTTTATGGTGATCTTATTCAAGGACAAGTAGTAGAAAATGTGTATCAAAAAATTAGAGCATATGTAACTACACCAGGTACTTATAAAATATTGACAACTCAAAATGGTATAACTTTTACTGGTTCAGGCAATTTTCCAAGTAGTAATGCACTTTATGATGTTGTATTAACTGGATCTGGTGTGCCAATTAGTGCAGGAACTTATACTTTTACAACCAATACCGACCCTTCGAAATCATTTACAAGAACAGTAATTTCTCCTTCAACAAATGGTACTGCAGTTGTAAATGCATGGATTGGTAATACGGCAAGCACGGGAGATATTATTGCAAGTGTTTTAATCTCAGGTGATGGCATTACGCAAACCTTAACTGCTAATGTACTAGTTGCTGGTTCTTATAATTTATCTGCTCAAATTAATGGCGTTATTTTTTCTGCAACTGGTGTATTTACTGGCACTGGATCTCAGACTGTTCAATTAGTTGCAGCTGGAACCGCTACTACAACTGGGGATAATTATTTCAACTTAAACACTATGCCTTCGGTTTCATTTACAAGAAATGTACTAGCGAATTTAAGTACTGGTGGAACTGGGGTTGTTTCAACTTGGACAAATAAAGGTGATTTTGGAACAATGACTGTTGGAAATACAGTCAATTATGTAACTCATAGTTTGAATGCTTATGTAACTAAATTAGGCACATATAATTTATTTGCTTCAGCTAATGGTGTAAACTATACTGCAACAGGAACATTTACATCATTAGGCAATCAAACAATTGTCTTAAATGCTTCAGGTATTCCCATTGCAATTGAAAATAGTAGATTTGAGTTAAATGTATCAAATCCTCCAACTTTCTATATATCTGTTCAATCAAATCCTTCTACAAAAGGTACTGCGATTATAGAAAGCTGGTCTGGGGCTGGTGTGTTATCTGGTAGTTTATTTGTAAACAAAGTGGTATCGGGAGTAACATATTCACTAACTGCAAATGTGACTCGAGCTGGTACGTATCATATAGATGTTATTGCAAACGGTATCACTTTCGAATCTATTGGAACTTTCGCAAATACGGGAACAAACACGGTGACATTTAATGTTACAGGGACCCCAAATATAATTACCAACAATTTACAAATACTTTTAAATTCCTTGTCTGGTTTATATTCATCACCATCTATAATAATCAGTCCAAACCCTTCGTCAAATGGTACAGCATCAATTACAGGTTGGACTATAGGTGAGCAAAGTGGTTCTGGTTATGTAGGACAAGTTGTACAAGATCTCACAAAAGTTTTAATAGCAGATGTTACTGCAGCTGGTACATATAGTATCTCTACAATTGTGAATGGTGTAACTTTTGCTGCAACTGGTGCTTTTGCAGGCACTGGAAGTCAAACTGTAAGATTAGCGGCTTCTGGAACTCCAACTAATCTTTGGAATACAATTTATACTACAAATACAATTCCAAGTAAAACATTTACAATTCAGTATTATTCGAAATCAACAAATGGTACGGCGATAGTGTCTAGTTGGACAAATGGTGTATTATCTTCTCCAATTTATCAGTATACTTCTCTTAATTCAATAAATTATTCTGTTATTGCAAATGTTACAACTATTGGATCTTATAATATTTCCGTTCAAAATAGCGGATTGATTTTCTCGGCTTCAGGTACGTTTACATCAACCGGATCAAAGACTGTTGTATTAACGGCATCTGGTGCAGCAAATGATGCAGGAACTTTTCAATTCAATTTAAATACCTTACCTAAGATCGGAAGAGCACACGTCT
>ERZ650308.294-NODE-294-length-26587-cov-18.143449_pt1 | contig 26587 bp, 27 predicted proteins | sample MGYA00376244_ERZ650308 | MGnify/ENA primary metagenome ERZ650308 (study PRJEB26733, sample SAMN07839295) | wastewater metagenome | biome: small river; feature: stream; material: water | place: USA: North Carolina | collected 2016-04-26 ... | reverse complement strand
GAACAAAGGCAATATAAATGAAAGTAAAATTTGTAAAATCATAATTTAAAATTTTATAACCACCATGGCTGCGGCTAAACTAAAAAAGCTAGTGTAAGCTGCAGCACGATGATACGGTTTTAGGGCATAATTATTATCTATTTGAGAGGCTAAAATATTTGTTGCAAGCATTCCTGATAGGTGTGCTACTGCTAGCCATTTATGCAATCTAATTGATGTTATTTTTTTATCTCTTTTAAAAGTGGATGGCGGAGTGAACAAACCATTGATTGCAGTGAATCCGTAAGAAAGATTAACAGCCATACCCAACTTTTCATGTGTTTCTTTTAATTTATAAGAACCATTGTACAATTGACTTCCAATAATTCCTTGTGCCAACATTCCACCCAAAGTTACAAAGCCACCTATTTGATGTAGTTGCAACATTTTTCTTCTAATTCTTAAGTCAATTTTTCTCCTTTCTACTAAATCTTCTATACCGCCATATCTATTTTTAAGTAACCCATTATTTCCCCAAATGAATTGTTGCGTAAAAAGCATTTTGGAGGGCGCAATAAGCTGAGTATCTATTTTTTCATCTACTAAAATTGATTGTAAAAGTGAATCTGTTTGAGCATAAGCAGAATTCATACCACTTGAGAGTGCAAGTAAAAAAAGTATTTTTATCAAAAGTTTGGTTTTCAAATAGTTATACATCAGTAAGAAATTTTTAGATTAAAGGGGCACAATTGAATAAACAAAATTACCTGATTGGTTGTTTAAATAAAAACTAATATTATGGAAAGGAAAGATTTCATAGAACAAGTTGGCCTAAGTGCAGCTTCGATACTCATTTTTGGGTGTATGCAATCCTGTTCGAAATCGGATAGTCCTGCGCCACCACAACCAAGTGGGTCAAATAACAATACGGTTAAGAATATTGATTTTACAATCAATATCACAATCAGCCCTTATACAAACTTAAATACTGCAGGAGGTTTCTATATTGATAGAACCAATAGTATCATCATCGCTAGGACCCTTACCAATGAATTTTTAGCTGTTAGCTCAATATGTACGCACCAACAAGTAACATTAGATTTTGAAGCAAGCAACAATAGATTTTATTGTTCTGGCCATGGATCTACCTTTAGCACAACAGGAGCTGTTATTAACGGCCCAGCTGCTGCACCACTAAAACAATATAAAACTGCCTTGTCTGGTAACCTTCTCAGGGTCTTCTCATAAAACAAGCGTATCCCAATATGCTTAAAAAATAAACTTAGTACTCAAGAAGTTTGAATGCTGAGAGGATACTATGTCATTGATGATGTGTTTGTTTTCCTCGGTTAATTTTGCAGCTACTAAAGATCTAATAGAAAAAGATCTTAATGCATCCACCACAGACAAAGTGCCTTCTGCACTATCTTTTCTTCCAGTGAATGGGAAACTATCAGGTCCTCTTTGACATTGGCAGTTGATATTCACCCTACTTACTTGATTCACCAATGGATCAATCAAGCTAGCCAGCTCAGATTTATTTTTTGAGAACAAACTAACCTGCTGACCATGTGTTGATTCAATGATATATTGTATTGGTTCTTCAATATCGTCAAATGGTATCACTGGGATGATTGGACCAAACTGCTCCTCGGTGTATATTTTCATTTTATGATTCACTGGGAATAAGATTGCTGGATAGAAAAAAGTTTCTTTAATTGTTCCGCCATTCTCGTTCATCACAGTTGCTCCATGTAATTTTGCATCTTCAATTAAATCATTCAAATAAGCCGGCTTACCAGGTTCTGGAAGTGGTGTTAATGTCACTCCTTTTTCCCAAGGCAATCCAAATTGCAATTTTGCAACCTGCTCTTTCAACAATTCAATATATTCATTGGCAACCGATTGATGTACAAAAATAGTTTTCAGTGCCGTACATCTTTGGCCGTTGAATGAAAGTGCACCTAATACAGTTTCTTGAACTGCTAATTTTATATCTGCATCCTTAGTGACAATCGCTGCATTTTTTGCATCTAATCCTAAAATGGCCCTTAATCTGTTGACTTTCGGATGTAACTTTTTTAATTGATTTGCCACTTTACTAGAACCAATCAAAGTCAATACGTTGATTTTACCAGACTCCATTAATGGTGGGATAATTACATTTCCTCTTCCATAAATCGTATTCACCACACCTTTAGGAAAACATGTTTTAAACGCTTCTAACATAGGATAATGCAATAAAGTGCCATGCTTTGGTGCCTTAAACAATAAGGTATTACCCATGATGATTGCAGGGATCAAAGTAGTGAATGTTTCATTTAATGGATAGTTAAATGGACCCATACACAAGACAACTCCCAATGGCGATCTTCTTATTTGTGCCACAATCCCTTGTTCTATAGTAAATCTGGATGAGTCTCTGTCAATATCCTTTAATGCTTCGATGGTAGCATAAATGTATTCAACTGTTCTGTCAAACTCTTTTTCAGAGTCAGCATAAGTTTTACCAATTTCCCACATAATCAATTTCACTACTATTTCTTTTTGCGCTAACATTTTCGTGATAAAATGTTCAACACAATGTATTCTTTGTGCAACAGACATAGTTGGCCACTCTCCTCTTCCATCATTATAAGCATTACAGGCTGCGTCTAATGCAATTTTAGCCTCCTTCTCTGTACAGATAGGATAGGATCCTATTTTAATACGCTGAACACCTTCCGCAGTATGCATACATATTGGTGAAAACACTTCATGTGTTGGGCCATCCCAAGTAACTAACTCACCATCAGATAGATAGGTCTTTTGCTCAATCAGTTCTGGCAATACAAATGCATCCGGTATTGCCTTTTTTTCTATAATCAAATGATCAAGCTGTTCTTGAAAAGTCATAATGTTTCTTTTAATATAATGTATAACAAAAATTCCTGCCTAAAGTTGGATAAATATAAATAGTCCCAATAGGCCTTATTTATAGAACTTATTTATTGGTCTCTTTTATGGTGGATATACCTGAATCTGTATAAGAAGAACGAAGCAATAGCGAATAAAAAGCCAATTAAAATAATCACGTAGTTCATTGGCTTTTCAATAGTCAAAGACATTCTTAGCAAAATCGTCGTGATGATAAAACTGGCATTTCTAAAAATGATAAAAAATGATGAATGGAATGTAAATGATATAATGAGTAGTAATACATCCACAAATATCATGATCGAAAAAAAGTCTTCGTAAAATACAGTATTGGGATTGGGATAATGGTCGTTCACTCTCAATGCCTCTATCATATCTACAGACCAAGTAGATAAACTAGTAATACTTAAAATTAATAAAACGACGATCATACACAATGACACCAATTTTTTAATATTAATGTATTTGTGTAATTCTTTAATGACCTCGGTTGTACTATTAACATGATAGATTTTATAATACAAAATTGTCAGGCCTAGCATGACAATGGATGCACCAAGATCATACATCAAACTAATGAACGCAGGATTTTGGAAATGGATTGGCTCCTCTAAATTAAAATCAGCAATATCATGAAAAAAGCTCCTCAGTGTAATAAGTGTGATCACCTCAAATTGCTTACCTATAAACTCTGATATTGAATTGGGTATGATTATCACCAATAGAAAAACTTCGTAAAAGAGAATAAAACTAAAGGGAGTATAGATCGCCTTTAAGTAGCTATGTTGGAGATTATGGAAATACTGGAAATGGTTTCCTAGATAAATGATGATAAGGTGAAGTATAAAAGAAAAAACAGCCGCTCTTAATAATAGCAACTCAATTTTCCTAATCACTTTAGTACTAAAGTATGAATCGAAGTTGTTACTAGCTATTTGTAAAAACTTATTCATAAATTAATTATTTATAGCCTTTGAATTTATTTAGTGACAATACAAATCCGACACCGAATAACAAGGTTACGAATGCTGCAAAATAGGGTATGATCTCAATCATTTTTGGTATTTATTAATTTTAAAAAAATCGCAAATCCTAAAATAGAAGGAACCCAAAGTCCAATAAAAATTGCCGCTTCTTTTTCGCCTTTAAACCATAGTAGTTCTGAAAAAATTAGAGAAGAAAATGCTGCAATAAGCATTAAGATATCTGAAGTTGTAAGTTTTTTTAACATGCTTAATTTGTGATTGTATCTAAATATACGCTTAATTAAGGCTAAGTAGTTCATTAAAAAATGTTTTACAACTATATGCTTGACAGTCAACCTTCTAATTAATAAATTAAATTGTTTAACATTTTAAACTAAACAATTCACTCAACACGATGTTATACTATCAAACAATACAAAATGAAAATCAAAAACTTATTACTAGCATTTGTTGCAATCATTGCTAGCACAATCACAGTAAACGCTCAAAAAACAATTGTAGACGTTGCTGTAGGATCAAAAGATCACACAACTTTAGTTGCCGCTGTGAAAGCAGCAGACTTAGTTGCTACATTACAAAGTGCAGGACCTTTCACGGTTTTCGCACCAACAAACGCTGCATTTGCAAAACTTCCAGCTGGTACAGTTGAGTTTTTGTTAAAAGCAGAAAACAAAGCAACTTTAGCTAAAATTTTAACTTACCACGTAATAGCAGGTAGTTTTAATGCTACAGCTGTTGTTAAAGCAATTAAAGATGGCGGTGGCTCTGTAACTTTAAAAACAGTTAGCGGTGGTAACTTAGTAGCTTCTATCAAAGAAGGTAAAGTTATTTTAACTGACGAAAAAGGTGCAACTTCTACTGTAGTTGCTACAGACCTTGCTGCAAACAATGGTTTAATCCATGTAGTGGATGCAGTTGTATTGCCAAAATAATTGAAATACAAATTGATGCTGAATAACAGCAAACAAAAAGGGTTTACGACAATATATCGTAAACCCTTTTTGTTTTCCAGGTATGAGCTATTTTATAACGCCTAATTCCTTACCCACTTCTACAAATGCTTCAATGGCTTTATCTAAATGAGCCCTGGTGTGCGCTGCAGATATTTGTACACGTATTCTTGCTTGACCCTTTGCTACCACTGGATAGTAAAAGCCTATAACATAAATACCCTTCTCTAATAATTTTTCTGCCATTTTTTGAGATACCACCGCGTCATATAACATAATTGGAATAATAGGATGTGTACCTGGCTTGATATCAAAACCTGCGGCTGTAATTTTTTCTCTAAAATATTTTGTATTTTCTTCTAAAGTATCTCTTAGTGCTGTTGTTTGTGATAACAAATCAAAGACTGCAATAGAAGCTCCAGTTATGGATGGCGCTAATGTGTTTGAAAATAAATAAGGTCTTGAACGTTGTCTTAATAAATCGATGATTTCTTTTTTGCCCGAGGTGAATCCACCAGATGCGCCACCTAAAGCTTTACCCAATGTGCCCGTAATAATATCTACTCTTCCCATCACCCCTTTTAATTCGTGCACACCTCTTCCTGTTTTTCCTAAGAATCCTGTTGAATGACATTCATCTGTCATTACCAAGGCTTCATATTTTTCGGCCAACGCTACAATCTTATCCAATTGTGCGATAGTGCCATCCATTGAAAATGCGCCATCCGTTACAATAATTTTTTGTACTGCACCAGCTGCAATCGCTTCTTTTAATTTCGCTTCTAAGTCCTCCATTGAATTATGCTCATATCGATACCTCATAGACTTTGTAAGTCTTACGCCATCAATAATAGATGCATGGTTTAAGGAGTCAGAAATGATGGCATCTTTTTCGCCAAACAATGGTTCAAAAACACCACCGTTTGCGTCAAATGCTGCCGCGTATAATATGGTATCTTCTGTTCCTAAGAAGGTAGAAATTTTTTCTTCTAATGTTTTATGAATATCCTGTGTGCCACAAATAAAACGTACCGATGATAAACCAAATCCATGGGAATCAATCGCAGCCTTTGCAGCTTCAATCACTTTTGGATGAGAGGACAAACCCAGATAATTATTCGCACAAAAATTCAATACTTGTTGGCCACCTTGTATTGTAATTTCAGCTCCTTGAGGCGAAGTAATAATTCTTTCTTTTTTATACAATCCAGCTTCTTTAATCGCTTCTAATTCCTTTGTTAAAAATGGTTTAAATTGATCGTACATATCATTTATTTATTCAGGTTGTAATTAAAATATTTTGGCAAATTATCTACAATAGTTGCTGTCATTGCCTTTAAATCATATTGAGGTTGCCATTTCCAGTCTGCTTTTGCACAACTATCATCAATACTTCTTGGCCAACTGTCTGCAATTTGTTGTCTAAAATCTGGCTGATACTCAATTTCAAAATTCGGAAAATACGGCAATAAACTTTGATAAATTTCATCTGGAGAAAAACTCATTCCTGAAATATTATAACTAGTTCTTACACTTATATTTTCTTTTGGTGCATCCATTAATTGTAGCGTGGCATGAATGGCATCATCCATATACATCATTGGTAAATAAGATTGCGCATTCAAAAAACAGGTAAATTTTTCTGCATTCACGGCTTTGTGATAAATGTCAACCGCATAGTCAGTTGTTCCACCTCCAGCCAATGATTTATATCCAATTAAACCAGGATATCTAATGCTTCTAACATCCACTCCATATTTATTGTAATAATATTCACACCAATGTTCCCCTGCTAATTTTGAAATGCCATATACTGTATTAGGATCCTTAAATGCTTTTTGAGGGGTATGGTCTTTGTCAGAGTTTGGGCCAAACACAGCGATCGAACTTGGCCAAAATACTTTATCTATTTTGTGTTCACGTGCTACTTCCAATACATTCAATAAGCCACCCATATTCAGATCCCATGCTTGAACAGGATTCTTTTCTCCCAAAGCAGATAAGATTGCTGCTAAATGATAAATTTGAGAAACCCCCTCCTTTGACACAATCAAGTCCAAAGCGGCTTTATCCATCACATTTAAGGTCTGAAAAGCACAATAGTCAAACTTTACTTTTGCAGCATCTTGAAAATCAGTTGCAATCACGGCGTCATTTCCGTGTTTATCTGCCAATGCTTTTGTGAGTTCTGTGCCCAATTGTCCGCCCGCACCAATGACTAGAATCTTGCCCATTAAACTAATGTTTGTTTGTGGATGTGAAATTAGCTCATTCTCTGAAAACCTCAAACTTAAATTGAACGTATATTCCTATAAATCATCTATTACAGGATCTATGGCCGCCATCTTATTAATATCCTGTTAAGATTGAGAATAATTAGGCAAAAGTAAGTTTCTAATGTAATTTTGTTTCCTACATGCAAAAAACGAACTCAGTTGAAAAAATGCAACTTATGAAAGGTATGCAACATATGAAATCGACCAATTTTCGTTTTATAAGTATGCTATTAATCGCATTCTTACTTCAGCATTTTTCTTTTGCAACTTTACAAAATTCATTAGGGTTTTCAAAACTAAATTCAGGGACAGTATTGAATAGCTATTTTGAAAAAGGCACTGTTGCCCATCAGAATAGTCAATTAGATATTTTCATTGAATCTGAATCCGAAGATGAGGATGAATTACATAATATACCTGTCTATTTGAAGGGATTCATTTCAAATCATAGTCATTTCAAATCGCTTCACTACACAGGTTTTGTCAATACCTTATATTTAAGATTAGCTTCTTCTAATCTACTCAAAGTTGAACTTCCCTACTTTATACTCTACCATGCTTGGAAGAGTGACTTATCCTAATCTTGTTTTTATCTATCGCAGTTAATATTGCGTCATAGCTTACAGGCAATACGATGTCTGTATATTTCTATTCTTGTATTTACATAACCATTCAAATAAAATTAATGAGAGGAAAACTAATCGTTGCCATGTCGGCGACTATCATGCTTTTTGCATCCTGTGCACAGCATGAAACAGAAACGGAAAAAGAAGCCACATTCGCTGTTACTAGCCCATTGCAGATTGACACCACTATTTATAAAGAATACGTGGCGCAGATTCATTCAGCTAATCATATCGAACTTAGATCACAAGAAAAAGGATATTTAGATAAGATTTTTGTTGACGAAGGACAGTTTGTTAAAAAAGGGCAATTGATGTTTAAATTAATGCCAGCAATTTATGAAGCAGAAGTTGCAAAAGCAAAAGCAGAATTAAACTTTGCAGAGATTGAATATAAAAACACTAAGGGCTTAGCAGATAACAAAGTTGTTTCACTGAGTGAACTAGCCATGGCGAAAGCTAAGTTAGATAAGGCTAAAGCAGAATTACTACTTGCACAAACGCATCTTGGCTTTACTGAAATTCGTGCGCCATTCGATGGGATTATGGATAAATTTCATACGCGACTTGGGAGCTTAGTTGACGAAGGAGAGTTACTAACAAGCCTTTCAGATAATAGTAAAATGTGGGTTTACTTTAACGTAGCAGAAGCAGAATATTTGGATTTTATTCAAAAAGTAAAATCCAAAGAAAAGCAAAAAGTTTTATTGCAGATGGCCAATAAAGCACTCTTTGAATCAGCTGGATATGTTGAAACAATAGAAGCAGATTTCAATAATGAAACTGGAAATATTGCATTTAGAGCTGCTTTCCCTAATCCAAAAAGAATACTTCGACATGGAGAAACAGGCAATATCATGATGCCGATTCAATTAAAAAATGCAATCATTATTCCACAAAAATCCACGTTTGATGTATTGGATAAAAAGTATGTATATGTAGTAGATGAAAAAGGAGTGATTACATCTAGTCAAATTACGATTGCCCAAGAAATACCACACTTCTATATCCTTGCAACTGGATTAAAAACAACAGATAAAATTCTTTTAGAAGGATTGGGTAAAGTTAAAAACAACGAAAAAATCAAGTACAACTTTGTTTCTCTTGAAAAAGAATTCGCTGAAATCAAAAACATTCACGCCGAATAAAGGCAAGAAAAAATAAACAATAATGTTTAAAAATTTTATAAAAAGACCTGTTCTGGCCATTGCATTATCCTTAGCAATTGTCTTTACAGGAATCATAGCAATCACAAAGTCTCCGATTGCACAATTTCCTGAAATCGCTCCACCGAGAGTCAATATCTTTATTGAATTTCCTGGATCGAATGCAGATGTGTTGGTAAAATCAACCTTAACGATTTTAGAACGTGCTATCAATGGAGTGCAAGGTATGCAGTATATGCTGTCTGACGCAACCAGTGCAAGTGAAGCAAGTATCGAAGTTATTTTTGAGCCAGGAACAGATCCTACACTTGCGGCTGTAAGGGTAAAATCAAGGGTAGATCAAGTCATGACCAATCTTCCACCTCTTGTACAACGTGAAGGAGTGATTATATCACCAATGCAACCGAGCATGTTGATGTACTTAAACCTATATAGCAAGGACAACAGCGTTGATGAGAAATTTCTATTCAACTATGCCAATACCTTTATTCTACCAGAATTACAACGTATCAAAGGAATGGGACTTGCTCAAGCAATTGGTAGTCGTTCCTTTGCAATTCGTGTTTGGTTGAATCCGGAACGAATGAGGGCATATAATATTTCTGCAAAAGATGTTTTACAATCCATAGATGAGCAGAGTGTGTTAGCCAGACCTGGTCGTGTGGGTTTAAGCTCTGGTAAGACTGCCCAGTCGCAGGAATATGTATTCACCTATAAGGGTTGGTATAATACACCCGAACAATATGACAATATTATTGTCAGAGCAAATTCGGATGGCGAGATTTTGAAATTAAAAGATATTGCAAAAGTCGAGGTAGGTTCTGAGTTTGTAGATATCTATTCCAATAAAGATGGGCATCCTTCTGCCTCCTTGGTATTAAAACAAAATCCAGGAAGCAATGCTAAAATTGTAATTGATGATGTCAAAACAAAATTGGAAGAGCTAAGGAAAGATTTTCCGCCTGGGATTGATTTTGAAATCAACTATGATGTATCCAAATTTGTAGATGCTTCAATAGAAAAAGTATTGCATACATTATTGGAAGCATTTTTACTAGTTGCTTTTGTCGTATTTATTTTTCTAGGCGACTGGCGTTCTACATTTATCCCAATTTTAGCTGTACCAGTATCCTTAATTGGCGCTTTTGTGATTATGAATGCATTTGGCATTAGCATTAACCTCATTACATTATTTGCGCTCGTATTAGCCATTGGTGTGGTGGTTGATGACGCGATTGTAGTAGTGGAAGCTGTTCACGTTAAAATGGAAGAAGAAAACATATCTCCTTACGCAGCAGTACAAAAAGTAGTGAAAGAAATTAGTGGAGCAATTATTGCAATTACATTGGTCATGACATCTGTATTTATTCCTGTTACATTTATGACCGGACCTGTAGGTGTACTATACCGTCAATTCTCTATCACTATGGCAAGTGCAATTGTGATTTCAGGATTTGTGGCTTTAACACTAACTCCAGTATTGTGTGCAATTCTACTTAAGAATACACATGGAAAACCAAAGAAAAAATCACTTGTCAATCTTTTCTTAAACTGGTTCAATAAAACCTTTGATCGTGCAACTGGGAAATATGAGCGATTCCTTAGTTTAATTGTAAACAGAAAAACACTTACGTTTGGCATTTTAATTGCATTTGGATTTGGGATCATGGGCGTGAATAAAGTCCTTCCTGCAGGATTTATTCCAAATGAAGATCAAGGGCAGATTTATGCGATTATTCAAACACCTCCAGGTACTACATTAGAGCGCACCAATGAAATTTCAAAAAAACTTCAACTACTAGCGAAACAAGTAGAAGGGGTTTCTTCAGTCACCTCTTTAGCGGGTTATGAAATTCTTACAGAAGGTCGCGGATCAAATGCAGGTACTTGTTTGATCAACTTAAAAGATTGGTCAGAAAGAAAACATAATGTTAAAGAAGTGATCTTGGAATTAGAAGAAAAATCTAAAGATTTACCCGCAAATATCGAATACTTTGAGCCACCAGCTGTTCCTGGATATGGTACTTCTGATGGATTCTCATTACGTTTATTGGATAAAGGAAGTGATGTAGATTATCAAGAATTTGACAAAGTAAATACAGAATTTGTTGAAGCGTTAAAAAAACGTAAGGAGCTAAGTGGATTGTTTGCGTTTTATTCTGCAAAATATCCTCAATACGAAATATTCATTGACAATAGTTTAGCCATGCAGAAGGGCGTGTCAATAGGTGAAGCAATGGAAAATCTAAACATAATGGTTGGTAGTACTTATGAGCAAGGATTTATTCGTTTTAATAATTACTATAAAGTATATACGCAAGCCGCTCCAGAATTCAGAAAACAACCATCAGACATCCTAAATATGTTCATTAAAAACGATCATGGTGAAATGGTGCCTTATTCTGCATTTATGAGCATCAAGAAAACTCAAGGTCCTAACGAAATCTCTAGATATAATTTATACATCTCCTCTCTAATCAATGGTGTACCAACTAATGGTTATTCATCAGGTGACGCAATCAAGGCTATTAAAGAGGTTGCTGCAACATCATTGCCAAGAGGATATGATATTGCATGGGAGGGTATTTCTTATGATGAATCAAGAAGAGGAAATGAAGCTTTATATATTTTCTTGGTAGTGATCTTCTTTGTGTACCTCATCTTATCAGCTCAATATGAAAGTTTTATTTTACCGATGGCGGTATTACTTTCGATTTTCCCTGGCGTTTTCGGATCCTTCTTTTTATTAAAAGCAATGCATTTATCAAATGATGTATATGCACAAATAGGACTGATTATGCTTGTAGGACTTTTAGGTAAAAACGCAGTGTTAATTGTTGAATTCGCTGTGCAAAAGCACAACCAAGGTGCAACAATTTTTGAGTCTGCAATTGCTGGAGCCAAGGCGCGATTCCGTCCAATCCTAATGACTTCATTTGCATTTATTGCAGGCTTGATCCCACTAGTTTTAGCAAAGGGACCAGGCGCAGTAGGCAATCATACTATTGGTGCATCTGCATTAGGAGGAATGTTATTTGGAACCATTTTTGGCGTGATTGTAATACCTGGACTGTATTACATTTTCGCAAAACTTCAGGAAGGAAGATCACTTATTAAAGGCGAAGATGTAAATCCATTAACTGAAAACTTTGTAGAAAGTGGAGAAGACTCAAGGCTGACTAAACAAATCAAAAATATCATCAAAAGAATAAGGAGGCATAAAAATGAAATATAAATTTTATCTCTTATTTGCTATGGTCAGTTTTACGGCATGTAAAATACCTGCACTTATCAGCAAACAAGAAAACAAAACCGTTCCTGAATACTATACCACAGCTAAGGATTCAACAAATATTGCTAATTTAAAATGGCGTCAATATTTTACTGACCCATTCTTGATTGCAATTATTGATACAGCTCTAAAAAACAATCAAGAATTGAACATCGCTCTGCGTGAAATAGAAATAGATAAAAATGAAATTCAAGCAAGAAAAGGTGAGTATTTACCTTTTGTAAATATTGGAGGTGTTGCAGCATTTGAGAAAACAGGCAAATACACTTTTGATGGCCTATCAGAAGAAGACTTAAATGCAAATCCTGAAAAGGGACCAAAGCATGTTGGTGATTTTAGAGCTGGCGTTTATGCCTCGTGGGAGCTAGACGTTTGGAAAAAACTTAGAAATGCAAAAAAATCAGCCGCAATCAAATATTTTTCAACGATTGAAGGTAGAAATTTCATCGTAACGAATGTGATTGCTGAAATTTCTAGTGCTTATTATGAATTATTAGCGCTGGATAATTTACTAGCTATCGTTCAGCAAAATATTGAACTTCAGCAGAACGCACTTCGTATGGTTAAACTAGAAAAAGAAGCAGCAAAAGTATCACAATTAGCTGTTAACCGATTTGATGCACAATTATTGCATACACAAAATCTACAGTTTGATATTCAACAGCAAATTGTTGAAACAGAGAATAAAATTAATTTTTTATCGGGGAGGTACGCATCACATGTGGCAAGAACGACCGCTTCTTTCAATGATATCCCTGTTGAAATGGTTCAAACCGGCATACCTTCGCAACTATTGTTAAATCGTCCCGACATTCGACAAGCAGAATTAATTTTAGCTGCTTCAAAATTAGATGTTCAAGTTGCAAGAGCTAATTTCTATCCATCTTTCAAATTAAACGCTAGTTCTGGATTTACTGCATTTAATCCGAGTTTTGTTTTCAGACCTGAATCTATGCTGTATAGTTTTGCAGGCGATGCTATTGCACCTTTAATTAATAAGAATGGTATCAAAGCGGCTTATAAAAATGCCAACGAAAAACAGATCATAGCAGCTTATCAATATGAACGTACAATTTTAAGTGCTTTTACAGAAGTTGTCAATCACTTATCCCTTATAGATAATTATAAAAAGAGCTACGATACTAAGTCTAAGGAAGTGGAGATCCTAACTCAATCTGTTGACATTTCAAATAAACTGTTTATATCTTCAAAAGCAGATTATATAGAAGTATTATTGACACAACGTGAAGCACTCGATTCAAGAATAGAATTGATTGAAACAAAATTGAAGCAATTACAAACTAAAGTCAATATTTACCGATCCCTAGGCGGAGGATGGAATTAATATCAAAATAAAAATACCGCAAAGAGGCCCCTAAATTAGGGGCCTCTTTTTTAATACTATTTCGAAGAAGCTATTTTTAAAGATTGAAATCTAGAAGAGTATGGCTGAATATGTTCCTTTTTGGCACAAAGGAACAAACTGCTAATGATAAGTGGTGTCCAATTGCAATCTCATAAATATCTTGTCGTCTAAGCATAAAAATATTGCCTCATGAAAAATGTTTACTTTCTGCTGTTTATCCTTACACTTGTATCCTGCAGCAATGAAGATCAACTTACAAAAAATGCATTTATTGGCACATGGCATTTAGTGAGTACCCAACCCAATATTATGGACAAAGGGGTATTAATGTATAGTCAAGATGGTCAAATGACGGCCATTTTGAACAAAAAGGATAAGTCCATCATTGGATATTGTGGAAAATACGAAATCAATACAAAACTATCTTTTGTAACACATTACCGTGATTTTTACGCCTCACTTCCAGAAGCCAATGATTCAACGCCTCCTGTTTATATAAGAGACTTCGAATTGAGTGCAGATAAAAAAACGCTGATATTACGTCCAAGAGAAGAAGCTGGCTTAAGCTTGACTTGGAAAAAAGTAAGTCAGTAAATGCATATAGTTCTATCAGAATTAGTAGATTACAGAATAAATAAAAGAATATGAAAAAGCAATTATTGTTTTTACTGCTTATGCCAATAATGGCATTTGCTCAAATAGCAGACTCTGCCTGGATTGTCAACAACTATACCAAGACAGATTATCAAATTCCAATGCGTGATGGTGTTAAATTATTTACGACAGTCTACGCGCCAAAAAATAGTACAGAAAAACATCCAATCATACTTACTAGAACACCCTATTCATGTGCTCCTTATGGCGAAAATGTGTTTGGAAAATTCTGGGCAGGGCCAAGAAAATATTTTTTTGAAGAACAATATATTTATGTCATTCAAGATGTAAGAGGAAGGTGGATGAGCGAGGGTGTGTTTGAAGATATTCGTCCATACCAGCCTAATAAAAAAGCGAATGAAACAGATGAGGCTTCTGATGCTTATGATGCGATTGATTGGATGGTTCGTAATCTCCCAAACAACAATGGTAATGTAGGTGTATTTGGGACTTCTTATCCTGGTTTTTATGCAACGCTTGCAGCACATAGTAATCATCCAGCATTGAAAGCAGTGAGTCCTCAAGCGCCAGTAACAGAATGGTTCTTGGGTGACGACTTTCATCACAATGGTGCTTTTATGTTAGCAGATGCGTTTGCTTTTTATTCTGGTTTTGGAAAGCCAAGACCAAAGCCAACCACCATTGGACCAAGTGGTTTTAAATTTCCTATTGATGATAATTTTGAATTTTACTTAAGAACTGGAGCAATTACCAATTATACAAAATTGATGGGCGATAGTATTAAATTTTGGAATGATTTAATGGCACATCCTAATTATGATCAATTCTGGCAAGTAAGAAATGCTCGTAAAAATGTAGAAGTGATTAGTCCAAATATTCCCACACTAATTGTTGGCGGATTGTATGATGCCGAAGATTGTTATGGTGCATGGAATTTATATAAAGCAATCGAATCAAAGGCTAAAAACAATAATAAAATTGTAATGGGTCCTTGGTACCATGGACAATGGGGAGCAACAGATGGTACTAAACTAGGTAATATTCAATGGGGTAGCAATACGAGTGATTGGTATGGTAAAAATATTGAGTTGCCGTTTTTCAATTTCTATTTAAAAAATAAAGGAACTATTGATCAAATCAAAGAAGCAAACATTTTCTTTAGCGGATCTAATGAATGGAAGCAGCTTTCTAGCTGGCCATTACAAGGGATGCAAATGGAGCCATATGCATTGGGTAAAAACGGCTCTTTTGCAAAAGCGACTAAAACTAACACTGTAAGTAGTTTTGACGAGTACGTGAGCGATCCTGCAAAGCCAGTGGCCTATATATCAGATGTCTATTTAATGAAGAGCAAACCTAATAGACATTATAGAGAGTACATGAATGAAGATCAAAGATTTGCTTCCAGAAGAACAGATGTATTAACTTATCAAACACCTATTTTAGAAAATGACTTGACCCTAGCTGGACCAGTCATTGCAGATTTGATGGTAGCTATATCTAGTACGGATGCTGATTTTGTAGTTAAAATAGTAGACGTATTCCCTGATGACTTTGATTATGCCTCTGGATCTAATTACTTAATGGGCGGGTATCAAATGTTAGTGCGCGGAGAAATTATGAGAGGTAAATATAGAGACAGCTTTGAAAAGCCAAGTCCTTTTGTTCCAAACAAACCAACAAAAGTAAAATTTGCTTTACCTGATGTGGCACATGTATTTAAAAAAGGGCATCGATTAATGGTACAAATACAAAGCACTTGGTTCCCCATTGCAGATAGGAATCCACAAAAGTTCATGAATATTTATGAAGCTAAAAATGAAGACTTCAAAAAGGCTAATATTAAAATATTCCACAACGCTTCAACTATCTCATTACCAATATTGAAAAATTAATTTATATTTTTTAAATAAAAAAAGGAGGTGTATCAAATACACCTCCTTTTTTTATACCAATTGTGACTTATATAATTGATTAATGATCTGCCCTATGTCCCTTACCTATGCTTCTGTCTACCGGAAGGCCGTACAAAGAATACAATGTTCTACTTGACATAGCGCCTAAGACTGACACGTGACTCTCATCTGGAAATATCACAGACTCTACATGTAAGTTTTTATACTTTCTACTTTTAAGTGTATTTGCTAGGTTTAAAGCGCGCTTTTCGAATAAATTTTTTCCTTCTAATCCTGCAGCTGAAATAAATACTCTGCCTTTTAACTCTTTTTTGGATTCATAATAAGCACGCTCCAATCTGAATGTTTCGTCATTATTCACGAATAATGCTGCACTATTAATTCCAAAACGAGTAAAATATCCATTGTCCTTAAATAATACATGACTAGTAAACAAGCCACTCAACGAATGTCCTGTAATGCCTCTGTCTTGATTTGTTTTATAATTAGATTCAATGATTGGTATAACTTCGTTTTTAATAGCATCGTAATAATGTGAACCGTTGCCAGAATTCAATTTAACAGGCGCGCCTCTCAATAAAACCGCTACCTGAAAAGAATCTTCATATCTGTCAACATCATGCGTTAAAATCGGGTACCTAGTCATCAACCATTCTGGCAAACTCATTCGGTCATCCCCAATACCTACAATGATGACTGGCTCTATCTCACTAAACATCAATTTATTCAATTCATGCATTATTGGGAAAGAATAATACCCGTCAAGTACATATAAAACTGGATATTTTTTATCCTCTTTAGGGTTATACCCCTGCGGTAAGGATACAGAAACAACGATATCTCCTCCTAAGTATTTTGAAGCAACATTAAATCGATCGACCCCATGTAATGTTGCAGGTAGTTTTGTTTGGGCATTTAAATTTTGAATGCATAAACTCATCCATAATATGAATAGTGTTTTTTTCATAAGTTAGGTTTGAAGTGAAAAGAGACCCCAAAATTGGAGCCTCTTTTAAATGAATTTAACTTTGTTTTATTTCATTAATTCTGCCAATTCTCTTGAATCATACAAGCCCCACTCTTCCACAATTTTGCCATCTTTCATCGCATTGACTACATTCATGATGACTTTAACTTGTTTGTCCCCTTTTGTAAAAACAAGGTGTTGAAATGAAATAACATAGTTTGTAACACCTTCTGGTGAAGCTTCATCATTCACCGCCTCCCAAATTGGGTCCATTTTTTCAATTTTCACAGTGATCCCCTTAGTCATGAAAAAGTTAAAATTAGCTACATTTTGGTCCAAAGTCATTTCATTGTTATTGTCATGGAATTTGGCATTTGCCGCATAAAAAGATCTATAGCTAACAGAATCCATTGCTTCGAAAGCTTTAGTCATATTTTTCACTAATTCAATATTCGCAGAACTGTCAAGATTATAGCCAACTGCATTTGCTGGATAATTTGATGAATTTGTTTTTTCTGTTGTTGGTGAACAAGCACAAATGGTGCTAGCCACGAAGCAAGCTAAAAGGATTTTTTTCATGTTGTTTTTTGTTTTTTATTGAAAGAACAATTTAGCCTTGAGCCTGTAAAACTGATATTGATTCTACCTAAAATTTGTTCCTTAAAGCTAAAATGGAACATTTTAATGTCTTTTAAGCTGTACTTCTTTTACGAAAGCGCCTAATTTGGATTAAGCTTAAAAACAAAAAAATACTATGAAAAAAACAACGATTGTAGGATTTGCACTTGCTGCTATTATTGCTGGGTGTAATCAAGCCGAAACACCAACTGCTCAAAATGGGGCTTATTCATTAGACAAAGTCATATGGAATGATGGCACAAAAGACACCGAAACGCTAGCGACTGATGGCAATACCCAGTTTAAAATCTATACTGATGCCTCCTATTTTTATATCGCAGAAGCAAAAGATAGTACCGTATCATTTGGAATTGGGTCATACATCCAAAAAGATGCCAAAAACATTGAAGAAGTGAATATTTTCAACTCAGGTTCATTGGACAGCGCTAGTGCAGCGCAATTGGAAATCACTAAAACTGAAAAAGGTTATAATCAGTTTATACCTGAATTAGTAGTTCGTGGAGCAAAATGGAGCGGAACAGAGTATTATACCAAATTAGAAGGCGATGGCGCATCTGAACTGGATGGGGTATGGCAACAAGCAAAAAGCCTAGAAATTACAGGTTTAGACACGGCTGATAGAACCTATAATGAATATAAGGTATACCAAGCAGGTCATTTTATGTGGGCTGCTATGTATAAAGCAGATACCACGGCAGCAACTTTCACAAAAGCAATAGGCAAGGGTAAGTTTACCTTAAATAAGGAAGCTATTACAGAAGATTTGACATTTTCAAGTAACAGATCTTGGGTTGGAAAGTATGCTATGCAACTTACATTCAATGGCCCAGATGAATTCACACAATCTATAACAGATACAGTAGCTAAAATGACTAGTATCAAGACTTATAAGCGTGTAAGTAAGTAATAATGGAGTATTAAGTTTGGTTCTATAAAAAAGCCCTGGTAATTTGATTTACCGGGGCTTTTTATTATCTTGAAGTCTATTCAACTAGTAATCATCCATTTATGGCCATACTATTTCCCTTGTTTGGGATTTTTACATCATTTATTCTTTTATACTATTTAAGTTCATTAAATAGATCGAATATATTCTTAGCCCTCTTTTTCTTATGTTGTAATCTAGTAGTATTGGTTTACTATGGCCTTCATTTTACGAAGGACCTGTTTTGGGAAGGCGTAAGTTTTGTGAATTGGCTTCCTTTGTCTTACTTATTAGGCCCCCTTTTATTTTATTATGTAAAAACAACTTTATCAGATAGTAATAAACTTGAAAAATGGGACTGGTTGCATCTGCTTCCTGCTGTATTTATTGTGATTAACTGCTTGCCATTTACAACCCTTCCTTTTGATCAAAAAGCGCAAATAGCACATGAAATTGTCAATGTAACAGAGAACTATGCGCTTGATTTCAATTTTGTATCATTTGAATTCATCCTTTATTCTAGATCAATTCATCTTTTACTCTATTCTATTTTTTCAATAGGCTATTTTTATACGCGCAGTAAAGCAATTCTAAAGAATTTTAATAGACTTCCTTCAAACCACTCCATTATTAGTAGATGGTTATACTTACTGAGTCTCATTCAAATTGTTATTGCCATCAATAGTATTGGGCACATGAGTACACTTTATGGTGTTCAGTTTAATATTTTCGGCATTCCTAGTACACGCATTTTTACCGAGAAATACTACTTTGAGATTTGTGGTGGTGGATTTTTTCTACAAAATATTTTCTTGTTCTTATTCCCTAAAATCCTTTATGGTAATGTCTCTTACACAATTGAAAAAGGTAAAGATAATATTATAGACGACTTAAAATCAAACTTACCTAAGAAGCAAAAAGAAACAGCTACCATTCAGGATATTGAACAAATTATTCAGCGTTATTTAGAAAATTCACCTTTTATTCAAAAGGAATTTTCACTTTCTCAAATGTCCTTTGATCTGAAAATTCCCGAGAGATTTTTATCGAATTACTTTAACAAAGAACTCAATATCACCTTTAGTGAGTGGAGAAAAAATTTGCGAATCGATCATGTTTGTAGATTAATCGAACTTGGTGAAGCTAAAAATTTAACCATTGAAGCTATTTCGACAAATGCCGGTTTCGCATCAAGATCTAAATTCATTGATGCTTTTAAAGAGCGAAAGGGTGTAACCCCTTCCGCTTTTATAAAATCTATTGCACTAAAGGATTAGCGCGCCATTAAGCCTAGTTGTCTAAAGAATTCAAGATTGTCCATAAAGTCTTGTTCTTCTGTAATTTTACCATTCACTACTGTTGCAATGGTACAACCAATCACATCCACTTCCTTATTGGTAGCAGGAATGCCAAAGAAACTGCCTGTATGTTTGCCTTTAAATTGCCAATACTTTACCACTTTATTACCTTGTGCAATAGATTCTCTTACTGTAAATTGTCTATTGCTAAAGCCAGAGATATAATTCGCATAATAAGCAATACAATTGGCCTTACCCATTGTTGCTGGCGTAGTGTGTAACATCGCATTTTCAGCGTATGCAGTGTCTAAAATGTTTACTCTACCCTCATTTAAAACCACATCCCAGACATGATTATAAAATTTTACATTGCCGTTAGCAAGGTCTTTTTTTTGCGCAAATAAAGAAGATGCAGACAAAACACACACTAATAGAAGTGTGCACAAAGATGGTTTTTTCATAATACTAATTTTTGATTAAACTCAAAACTAATAGGATGAATTTTGTGTCCGCCTATACAAGTTGTGAAAAATGTTCCATAACAAGAATGCGGAACAAAATAGTACCAATTGTTCCTAAATCCGTTTTTGGAAAGCTTTTAAGAGCTGTAGTTTTTGGAGAATTAGTGCTTAAGTGGTTTCTTTTTTATCATACCCCCTTTGGTGTCTTTCACACTATGCATTACAACAAAGGCATTGGGATCAATCCTTTCAATTTCTATCTTCAACTTGTTCATTTCTAGTCGGGTAATGACAGTATATAAAATATTGACTTCCCCCATTTCTCCTCTGGTTCCAAATCCACGTTCACCCTTGTATACTGTGATTCCACGCTCCATTTTTGAGACGATCATTTGTCGAATTTCAGAAAAATGAGTGGAAACAATGGTGACCCCCATATATTCATCGATACCTTCTATAATGAAGTCAAGCGTTTTAGAGGCGGCTAGATAGGTTACCATAGAGAATAATGCAATTTCTACTGATAGAAAATACATGGCTGCCGAAAAAATCAACACATTAATTACAATGATGATATCACCGATGGTTGTCCCTATTTTTTTACTCAAGTAGATTGCTAAGATCTCAGTTCCGTCAATGACTGCACCCCCTCTAATGGAAAAGCCAATTCCTGCCCCCAAAAAAAATCCTCCAAAAATAGCCACTAGAATATCATTATTGGTGACGTTGGGGAAATTCACATTGGCAACACATAATGCCAAACCAATAATGGCAAATGAGGTTTTGATGGCGAACTGTTTTCCAATGATATTATAACCTAGTAGAACGAAAGGTATATTGACAACAATTAAAAGAATATACAATGGAATATGGGTAAGGTTGGAAATCAGCAGCGAAATACCTGTGGCACCACCATCGATAAATTGATTGGTTAATAAAAATCCCTTAAATCCAAAAGCAGCCGAAAAAATACCAATTACAATCAAAACCGCATCTTTTAGATTACTCTTGATCAATAAAATGAAATCTAAATAGGCTTTTGCATAGGAATACCTAGAAATTTGAAGATCGTCTTTTTTGCGGATCAAATTAACTTTAAACAGGAAGGATTTTAGTAACTCATGCATGAACAAATTTACTAAATACCTCCTGATTATACCTGAAATTATGCCATAGACTTATTTCCTCCAATAAGATCTAAGCAATTTATAGAGATAGGAGAAAGCGAAAAAAACTAAGACCGAGATCGCCCAAATAGCTATGGATGACAAGAAAAAATCAATTATAAAGGTTCTGTAACTCATTATTTGATTTGCATCAAGAATAGAAAGCATTGAAGCAACCGCACAAGCGTATAAATAAATTAAAAGTAACTTGGTTTTGGTTTTCATGGAAATTAAATATTACAGACTACTTATACCTGTTCCCCCCCGAGTCCAGGTATAAGGTCTGAAACCCTATTCCTTTAAATAGAGTAGATTGTAGCTTAAAAGCTAATTTCTACTACAAATGTATTTCATGTATAGAGAGGAGATATAGACCCTAAGGCTCAATTTTGTATTTAAATCTCAGAATTATTGGCCGCCCATTTAAGTAAACTATTTTTCTCATTCGTAAGGTTTAGCTTCTGAATGATATTGTGTCGATGGTTTTTGACTGTTTTCTCAGAAACAAAAAGGCTTGCTGCTATTTCTTTACTGCTCATTTGTTTGGCAATGAGTTTCAAGATTTTGTATTCTGACATAGTCAATGTTTCTACTAATGTATTTTGTTTATGCTTACTTGAAATATAATTAAATGCCATTTGAACAGTTACTTTAACTTGTTCTTCTTTCCATGGTTTAACAATGTAGTTTAGTGGATCTGCCTCCTGAGCTTCAATGATAGAAGTACTTTTTGTTACAGCAGTAATAAATATAATTTCAATGGTAGGCTTAATGGTATTGGCTTTTTTTGCAAAATCAATGCCAGTTTTATCATCTTTTAAATTGATGTCACATATAACTAGTTGTGGATCAAAATCACCAACTGCTTTAACGCCATCATCAAAATTATCAACGATAGATGTATTATACCCTTCTTTATGTAGAAACTCACTCAAGTCGAGTGCCTGTAAAAGTTCATCTTCTAGTATTAAAATTCTTTTCTCTTTCATATATTATATGCTGAAGCTAATTGTATGTGTTACACCTTGTTGATTCTCTATTGCATATTTTGCCGACAATTGTTGACACATCGTTTGAATGATTTTTAAGCCAAGACTATTTGCTCTAACATCGTCTAAAATGAATCCAGGGCCGTTGTCTTTAATCATTAACACGCAATTTTGATGATGCACCTTTAATTGTATTGTGAGTATAGTTTGTTTATCGACAGAGGTAGCATGTTTGAAAACGTTTGATACAGTCTCATTAATAATAAGTCCAATTAAAATAATTTTTTCTAATGAAATCTGAACTGCGTCAATTTCGTATACAAATTCAATCAATTGGCCTTCTTTTTGAAATGATTGATAAAGATGCTCCACTAGTTTAATGGTATACATCTTGATATCGATTAATTCAATATCACTTTCGGCATATAAACTTTCGTGTACAATTGCCATTGAATTGATACGATTCTGAATTGAGGTTACAAATGCTATAGTATCCTTGTCTTCAATTCTTCGTTTTTGAATATTCAATAAGCTATAAATATTTTGCAAATTATTTTTAACTCGATGATGTAGTTCTTTTATTAATTGCTCGTTGTATTGACTCTTTTTTAGATTATTTTCTGCATAAATTTCTAATAAGCTATTTTTAGCTTCAATTAACTTTTTACTCTTTTCATTTTGTTTCAGATTTCTTAAGACTAATAATATGATGATTAAAAATGAAATCAATCCAGCGATTGATAAATACAGTTGTCCCTCTTGTATACTTGAAGACAACTTCGTCTCTACCAATTCATTTTGCGTTAATACCAATTCTTTTCTACGTTTCTCTATCTCCATTTTAGCAGTAAGTAAAGAAGACTGATTTTTTAAAATATTGGTGGTGGCTGAGTCGTTATAACGATTATAGGCTTGTAAGTAAAAAAACGCAGAATCATTCTTGCCTAAGGCATGATAATAGTCGGAATTGATTTTAAAATATTTTACTTCCACTTTCCCAATGGTTCTTCCTGCAATATAATAAGCTACACTGTCTATACAGACCTTAGCTTTCTGTAATTCTCTAGTTTTGATATAACATACACTTAATGGAAATAAACTATTCAGTCTATATTCCCCAGTACTTAAACTCAAATAATAAATAAGTAATTTTTTGGCGGTTGTATATTCACCTCTCTCAATTAAACAGTTTGCAATTAGGCCATTGAACCATCCTTTCCAGTATAAAAAATTTCCTTCTTCTTTGATTTTTTTTGAATCAATCATTTTAAGAAATATTTCCGTTTCGGCCAGTCCGATACGAAAGTATTTTTCGGCACTATCTATTTTTTTTGCTTCAAAAAATAGATCACCTAATCTTAAATAGTATGTTAAACGACTTCTTGAATATTCTTGAGGCAGTGGTTCAAATAATTTATAATCATTAATTGCTTCTTCATACAAACCACATGAAGCATATATCTCCCAAAACGTTTTGATAAAATCATTTTCAATCCTTTCGTTTCTGATTTTTAAAACCTGATCCATCCGGTTATAAAAACGATACTCTTCTTCTAATTTAATCAAGACACTTTTATAAGCCTCTTTATTTAATCTTGATTTATTTTCATATAAATAATTCAACACTGGCAGTCCTTCTATAAACGCCGACCTGGTATGACAAATAAATGATAATGGTAAAGCAATTCTAAATCTTAATGCATCATCTTTATTTTGAATGGCTAACTGATATCTTTTTGTGAGTATTCGCTGCCACTCCTTGGCGGGAAGTTTATCATAGATAGTGTTGTGGTGATTTTTATTTAAACTATCCCAGATATGAATAATTTTTATTGTATTCGTCGTTGAAAAGTCACTATCAACCTCTTTAATTCCAATTTTCGTCAATGCCACTGAATAATCTTCAGCAACTAATGATTGCGAAAAAATGGATGAAGGTGTAGCCCAAAATAGGCTTGATATAAAAAATGAAATTAAAATTTTAAATCGCATACGAATTTTTTCAAATTTGATATGCAGAAACCTTGGGGAGGTGAAAGTTCAGCAGTTGATTTGTTTTTTAAAAGTAGGCCTTTTTCATTATTTTTAATGCATATTCAAGCGGAAACTGTTTTTTATGATTTAAACTTAAACAAAATCAAATTAAACTGGGTTCATATGGTTTTTATAAACCATGTATTGCAAAACATCAGATTAACCTATTTATGAAAAAGTATCTTTTATTTTTTATTGGAATTTTCATTTGCACAATCTCTGCAAATAGCCAATCCAAAAACGGCTTTAAAATCATTCCTCTTGGCGTTAAGGGCGGTTTAGATGAATCTAACCTCTCTGCTTATCTTGTTGCAGCCAGCGACAGCAATCAGTTTATTTGTTTAGATGCGGGTACTATTTATAAAGGACTTGAAATAGCAGCTAAAAATAAATTATTCACTACATCTGATCCTAGTTTAATTCAACAAAAACATATCAATAGTTATTTTATTTCACATGCCCATTTAGATCATACAGCTGGATTGATCATGAATTCTCCAAATGACAAGGCAAAAAATTTATATGGACTTGCCTCTGTCTTAGAAGTTTTCAAGAAAAATTACTTCACTTGGTCTGCTTGGGCGAATTTTGGAAGCGAAGGCGAAGCGCCAATCTTAAAAAAATATTCCTATCAACCCTTAACGCCAAAAGTTGAAATTTCAGTTGATCAAACAGGATTATTTGTAACACCATTTGTGTTGAGTCATGTAAATCCTTATGAGAGTACTGCTTTTCTAGTTAGAAATCAAAATAGTTACTTATTGTATCTTGGAGATACTGGTGCTGATGATATTGAGCAGAGTACACAACTAGCACAATTATGGCAGACTATCGCGCCATTGATTCAAAAAAATCAACTTAAAGCAATATTCATCGAAGTTTCTTTTGATAATAGCATTCCTACAAAATCATTATTTGGGCATTTAACGCCAAAGCTGTTTATGGAAGAAATGACCAAGTTGAATCAGCTTTCGAATGGAAGCTTAAAAAACACTTCTTTGTATGTGACACATTTAAAACCATGCGATGGTTGCGAATTTAAGATTCAAGATGAAATTAAAACGGCTAATCAAATTGGTTTAAAAATATACTATCCATCTCAGGCTAGTTCTATTGTATTGAATTAAAAATTCAATACCTTTAAAAACAATTAAAACAGATAAAATGTCAACTAAAATTACAGTCAACAACAATGGATCTTTGAAAATAGAAGGAGACTTTACAATTGTAGATAGAGAAGGAAATGCATATGACTTAGGCGGAAGAAATGTATTGGGTTTGTGCAGATGCGGATTAAGTAAAAACAAGCCTTTTTGTGACGGAGCACACAATGGACAATTTGAACATCAGGCTACAGCTTTTGCTTTGCCTCCAAAAAAAGTATAATCAACACTTTATTGGATACACTGAACTAAAAAGGGACTAATGAATTAGTCCCTTTTTTATGCAATTTTTAGCATTAGATTTGCAATTCAAATCCATCCTATGTTTTATAAAATCTTAACTGTTGCAGGCCTAGCTACTTTCGAAATTTATGCCGCTATTCCTGCTGGATTTGCATTTGGCCTAAATCCAATTGTCATATTTTTAGCTAGTTTGTTTGGAGGATTGGCCGGCGTTTTTGTAGCTGCATATCTTGGCGATAAAATCAAGAAATGGTTGAATCAATTTAGAACACCAAAGCCCGAAAAAGCGAAACCTGGATTTATTTTAAAAATCTGGGAAAAATATGGTGTGATTGGCCTTGGCTTATTGGGCACCATGTCTGTAGGCGCCCCAATAAGTATCGGAGTTGGTGTTGGCTTTAATGTGCCTACCAACAAAATGGTATTTTGGTGTTGTCTTGGCGTATTGATCCGCTGTGCCCTATTTACTTCTATAGGACATTATAGTCTTCAATTATTTTAATCAATTCCCCCCTACCAGAATTTTATATAAAGCGCAATCACTACACCTAACACCAAAACAACCATTGCCAAATGCGCATTGGATAATTTGAATTGGCCTTTGTCTTCAGTGATAT